>Ga0209062_1000438_pt1 | contig 127975 bp, 110 predicted proteins | sample Coa_R2_2_FD_187158 | JGI IMG/M metagenome (GOLD analysis project Ga0209062, IMG submission 187158) | Surface soil microbial communities from Centralia Pennsylvania, which are recovering from an underground coalmine fire - Coalmine... | ecosystem: Environmental > Terrestrial > Soil >... | reverse complement strand
TTGGCGTGGCCGGCGTAGCGCTGGCGGATGGCGACCACGTCGAGGTAGGAAGTGAACGAGTAGACGCCCGCGATGTCCTGGATGCCGCCGGCTTCGAGCTGGTCCCACAGCATGCCGGCGGTCACCGGGATGGCGTGCTTGATGGCGCCCGGCCAGAGCGGCGCCTGGTTCAGCAGGATCGGCTGGTCGCGGAAGTAGAGCGCCTTCACGCGGATGACGGGCTGCGGCCGGCCCGTGCCGATGGTGCCGCCCGAGTAGTAGCCCGGCCACTCGCCGAACGGCCCCTCAGCCTCGCCCTCCTCGTCCACCGGCGGGATCTCGCCCTCGATCGCGATCTCCGCGCCAGCGGGGATTGGCAAGCCCGTCACACGGCCGGGGATAACCTGGAGCGGCCGGCCGCGCAGCCCACCCACGAAGTCTAGCTCCGAGCGGCCCCAGGGGATCTTCGTGTAGCCGGCCATGTGCGACAGCGGGTCGCCGCCGAACGTGGCCACGACGGGGCACGCCTCGCCCCGCTCCCAGTAGGCCTGGCAGATGAGGCGGCCGTCCTGGCCGGGGCTCATCCAGATGCCCAGCCGATTCCGGTCGTGCACCTGGATGCGGTAGGTGCCCATGTTCACGAAGCCACTCGCGGGGTCGCGCATGATGACCACGTCGCCCGTGCCGATGTAGCGGCCGCCGTCCTTCTGGTGGTAGCGCGGCACAGGGAACTGCCACAGGTCCACCTCGGCGCCGGTCTGCGCGTGCTCCAGCACCGGCCCGTCGGCCACCTCGACTGGCGGAATCGGGCTGACGCTCTTCACCTTGCGCGCGGCGAGCCGCACCAGCTCCAGCTTCGAGTGATCGAGCGGCAGGCCGAGCGCCAGCGCCGAGCGGCGGTAGGACGCGTACAGCAGGCTCGCCACGCGGTAGCCGGCGGGGTAGCCTTTGACGTTGTCGAAGAGTAGCATGGGCGGCTCGGGGATCAGCTCGGCGGTCGCCTCGGTGAGCGCGCCGATTTCCAGGTCCCAGTCTGCGCCGTCGATCTGCTGCCAGCGGTCCACCTCCTGACACGCCGTGATCCACGAGCGCAGGTCGTCGAATACCGCCGCGGTTTGCTCAATCGTCTGGACCATGGTCAATCTCCTTCACTTGATAAGCTCGTTGGCGAGCTGCAGGGCGCGCTGTCGCTGCGGCAGCAGTGCCTCTGCCTGGTGCGGCACGTACTCCGCCATGTGCGCCGGGTCGGGCTGCTCCGCGGGCGCGACGGGCGGCACGTCCAGGCGGCGGCTGTTCGTCTCGATGGTCTTGCTTAATTGCTCCTGCACCCGCTGCGAGAGCACCCAGTTGATGAAGAGCTGCGTGGCGCTCGGATGCGGCGCCCGGTTGATGAGCTGCAGACCGCCGAAGCCAATGTTCAGACCCTTTGGCCCCTCCTCCAGCGGGCGCACGTTGAACTTGAGGCCCTGCTGCTCGAAGGTGATGAGCTGGTCGGTGCCCATGCCCACGCCGATCGGGTAGCGCCCGCGCACCACCCACTCGGCTTGCTGGCGGTTGTCGCCGGTCACCGCCACGTCCTGGGTCGTGAGCAGGTCGCGCACGTACTGCTCGCCGTTGCCCGCCAGCATCACCGTGAGCACGCCCAGCCCGGCGCCGCCGCGAGGGTCTTGCAGGACGATCTTGCCCTTCGCCCGCGGCTCCAGCAACCCGCGCTGTGTGTTCAGCTCGACCTCGGGCATCAGGTCGCGATTGATCCAGATGCTGGTGCGTACATACGCCGAGAAGCCGGGCATAAACTCATGGCTGTTGTCCACGAACAGGCCGTCGAGCCCGCCCAGCCACTTGCTGTCGTCGGCCACCTCGGGCAGCACGAGCAGCGGCCGGATGGGATCGAGCATGCCCTCGTCGCGCGCCTGGTAGACCTGCGGGTCGGGCCCGCCGACGCGCAGGTCCCACAGGTATTGGCCGGCCTGGCGCTCCTGGACGAGCCGCGGCCAGAAGTCGCGCGAGTTCACGCCGTTGAACTCGACCTGGATCTCCGGGTAGTCGTTCTGGAAGGCAAGGAGCGCGTCGCGCCACAGGGCACCGGGCGGCCCCGACAGGGCAAGCCGCCCCTCCTGCTTCGCCGCTGCGACGAGTTGGTCCCAGCCGGGCGGCTCGCTGGCCGGCGGCGCGCCGGCGCTCGCGGGCGCGCTCTCGGTTGTCGCGCGCGCCGCCGGGCCGGCGCCGGTGGGCGCAGACGGCGCCGGCGCGCAGGCCGCGAGCGCGATGGCGGCAGCTAGCGGCAGCAGCCAGCCGCCCGCCGGTCGTCCGCGTGGCGGACCAGCGCGCGACGGAAGGCTGGTTGTCCATGTCTTCAACGTCAGTCTCCCGCGTAGAGGCCGTCGATGTAGCCGGCTTCGTCGAGGGCGCGCAGGTAGTGCAGGTCCCATAGGGCGAGCGGGCTGATCTCGCGTGCAGCAGGGTATTGCAAGCAGGCTAGCTCGTAGGCGTTCGCCACGGCCGGCAGCGTCGGGTAGGGCTTGCGCGGCAGCCGGGCGATGCGGGCGGCCGTGTAGGTGCGCGTCTCGCCGAGCCGCTGCGCGAGACTCTCCAGGATGCGGTTCGTCTCCGCCTCGTGCGTGGTGGCGAAGTGGATGGCCAGCACCATCGCCTTCAGCAGCCGCTCGCCAAGACGGTCGGGCCGCGCCAGGCGCGTCGTGGTCGTGGTGAGCGTCGGGCCGTGGATCATTGGCAGCGGGTCGAGGTCGAGCACCGGGTAGCCCGCGGCCTCGTAGGCGGCCGTGCTGCCGGTCACGAACGCGGCGTCGATGCGCCCGTCCTGGAGCGCCTGAAACTGCTTCTCGCGCAGGCCGGCCGACATGCTGCGCGCGAGCTCCACCCACTCCACATCGTGGCGCTCGACGCCCGCGCGCTGGAGATACAGGATGTGGTTGCCACGGTTGTGCGCGTAGCCGCCGTCGGGCCCGGTCTGCGCCGTCTCGCCGAGCCGCCAGCCGCGCAGCTCCGCGAGCGACTGCACGGGTCGGCGCGAGGCCAGCTTGTCGCGCACGCTGTTGCGCGGCGAGGCCAGGTGGACGATCGGGAAGCCCTCCGCGAACAGCTTGTAGGGCGTGATGTGGTTGCCCGAGATGAAGTCGATGCGCCCCTCGGCCAGCGCGTTCTCGGCCGGCGTCGAGCTATCGCAGTACTCCCAGTGCACGCGCTCGACGCCCACGGCCCGCCATAGGCCGCTCTGCTCCAGCATTTCCCGGAGCGGCAAGTGCGACGCGGCGCGATAGTAGGCGCGCAGCTCGATCGGCTCGTACTCCGTCATGTGGGGCGCTCCTGAGTCATTTCAGCAGCTCGGCGGTGAGCTGGAGGGTGCGCTGGCGGACGGGCGCGAACTCCTCGCGCGGGGTGACGAGGTAAGTATCCAGGCGACTCGGGTCCAGCGCCTCGTCGGGCGCTACGGGGGGCACGTCGGTGCGCAGGCTGTTCTGGCTCACCGCCTGCGAGAGCATGGCCTGCACGCGCTGGCTCAGCATCCAGTTCACGAACAGCTTCTGCGCGTTGGGGTGCGGCGGGTGGTTGATGACCGACACGGTGTCGAAGGCGACGGTCTCGGTGCCGGGCAGCGGCTTCACGCTGAGCCCCACGCCCTCGTGCTGGTAGTTGAGCATCGTGTCGCTGCCCATGCCGATGGCGATGGGGTAGCGCCCGCGCACCACCCACTCCGCCATCTGGCGCTTGTCGCCCGAGACGACCAGGTCTTGCTTGGTGAGCAAGTCGCGCACGTAGCCCTCGCCGTAGGCGTGTAGGAAGGTCGCCAGGCGGTTCGCCCCGGCGCCGCCCCGCGGGTCCTGCACGACGATCTTGCCCTTCCACCGCGGGTCGACCAGCTCGCGCTGCGACGCCAGCGCCTGCTCGGGCACGAAGTCGCGGTTCACGTCCACGCCCGCGCTCAGCGAGCTGTTGAAGGCCATCGTGGTCTGCTTCGCGCGATCGGTGAACACGAAGTCGAAGCCTCCCAGCCACTTGCTCTCGTCGGCCACTTCGGGCAGCGTAAGTAGCGGCCGCAGCGGGTCGAGGATGCCGTCGTCGCGCGCGCGGTAGGCGTCCACGTCGATCCCGCCGAGGCGCAGGTCCCAGAGGTATTGATCGGCCTGACGCTCCTGGCGCAGCCGCGGCCAGAAGTCCCGCCCGTTCATCGGCGTGTAGTCGAGCCGGATGTCCGGAAACTCCTTCATGAACGTGGCGAAGGCCTCGCGGTATAGCTCGCCCTGCGGCCCGCAGACGACCACCGCGCCCTCCTGCCTGGCGGCGGCGACAAGCTGCTCCCACTCGGCCGCCGGGCTGGCTGCGGCCGCGGCCTCGGCGCTCGGGGCGGTCGCGCGGCTCGCGCTGGTGGGTGCGGCGGGCGCGGTGGCCGGCGCTTGCGCCGCACGGCCGCACGCCACCGCGGCGAGCAGGAGCAGCGCCGTGACGGGCGCGACGCCGCGCCCTGCGCGCCGCGGCCCGGCCGGTCGCCGCTCGCTCAAGCGGCTGGCAGCGCGCTCGCGTCGTAATTGTCGCATCGGCGTACCCTCGTTGCGCTCCAGGCGACGGCCGCCTTACGACGGCGGGAAAGGCAGCAGGTGGCGGTACTTGTCGACGACCTGCTGGCGCAGGTCGCGCTCGCTGCGGCTCACTTGCGGGAACTTGTCGCGCCAGTGCCAGGGGCGCACGGCGTAGAAGATGGCGCGGCTGTTGGTGTGGTCGCCGGAGGCGCGCTTGTCGGGTGGCATGCGCGGGTCGAGCGGCGTGCTCCACGCCCCGTCCACGAGCTCGATGTCGGTGGCCGGATCGACGCGCGTCTGCATCGCCCAGACGACCTCCTTGAGGTCGGTCGGGTCGATGTCCTCGTCCACCACGACGATGTAGCGGCCGTTGCGCGCGGCGGCCGAGCAGGCGAGCACGGCGTGGCCCACTTGCTTGGCGTGGCCGGCGTAGCGCTGGCGGATGGCGACCACGTCGAGGTAGGAAGTGAACGAGTAGACGCCCGCGATGTCCTGGATGCCGCCGGCTTCGAGCTGGTCCCAGAGCAGCCCGGCGCTCGTGGGCAGCCCCATCACCGGCGCGCCCGGCCACATCGGCGCCTGGTTCACGATGATCGGCTCGTCGCGGAAGTAGAGCGCCTTCACGCGGATGACGGGCTGCGGCCGGCCCGTGCCGATGGTGCCGCCCGAGTAGTAGCCGGGCCACTCGCCAAACGGGCCCTCGTCGGCGCCGTCCTCGTCCACCGGCGGGATCTCGCCCTCGATGGCGATCTCGGCGCCCGCGGGGATGGGCAGGCCCGTCACGGGGCCGCGCAGCACGGGCAGCGGCTGGCCGCGCAGGCCGCCGGTGTAATCCAGCTCCGACTTGCCCCACGGGATCTTCTGGTAGCCGGCGAGGAAGGTGAGCGGGTCGCCGCCGAACGTGGCGACGACGGGGCACGCCTCGCCGCGCTCCCAGTAGCGCTGGAAGATCAGGCGGCCGTGCTGGCCGGGGCTCACCCAGATGCCGAGCCGGTTGCGGTCGTGGACCTGCACGCGGTAGGTGCCGACGTTGATGAAGCCGCTGTCGGGGTCGCGCTGGATAATCGCGTCGCCGGTGCCGATGTAGCGGCCGCCGTCCTTGGCGTGAAAGCGCGGCGTGGGGAAGCGCCCGAGGTCCACGTCGTCGCCCAGTAGCGCGTTTTGCAGCACCGGCCCCGAGCTAACCTCCATGGGCGGGATGGGCTGCACGTCGCGGATCTTGCGCGCGGCCAGGCGCACGAGGTCGAGCTTGGGTTTGTCGATGGGCAGGCCCAGCGCCAGCGCCACGCGGCGGTGCGAGGCGAGCGTCAGGCTGGCAACCCGGTAGCCAGGCGGGTAGTCCTTGATGTGGTCAAAGAGGAGCATCGGCGGGCTGGGCAGGAGGTCCGCAGCGGCCTCGGTGAGCGCGCCGATCTCCAGGTCCCAGTCGGCGCCGTCGATCTGGCGCCAGTCGTCGGCCTCCTGGCAGGCGGCCAAGAAGGTGCGCAGGTCGTCGAACACGGTGGCCGCGGCGGGAGTCTCCAGCACCATCGCTCACTCCTCTTCTGCGCCCGGGGGCTTGGGGGTGTCCCCAATTCCTCTCCTACTTCAGTAGCTCCTTTGCGAGCTGCTGGGCGCGCTGGCGCTCGGGCAGCAGGGTCTCATACTGGTGCGGGACGTAGTCGCTCAGCCGGCTCGGGTCGAGCGTCGCGTCGGGGCTGGCGGGTGGCACGTCCACGCGCCGGCTGTTGAACTCGATGGTCTTCGCTAGCTGCGCCTGCGCGGGCTGCGTGAGCACCCAATTCACGAACACCCGCGCGGCGTTCGGGTGCGGGCGGCGATTGATGAGCTGCAGGCCGCCGAAGCCGAGCGAGAGCTTGCGGAAGGGCTGGAGTCCCTTTACGTCGAAGCTGAGCCCTTGCCGCTCGAAGTTCAGCAGCTCGTCGTCGGTGACGCCGATGCCAATGGGATAGCGGCCGCGAATCACCCACTCCGCAAGCTGGCGATTGTCGCCGGTGACCACGATATCCTGCTTGGTGAGCAAGTCGCGCACGTAGTCCTCGCCGAACGCCACAAGCAGTGTGGTGAGCGTGCCTAGACCGGCGCCGCCGTTCGGGTCGGTGAGGGCGATCTTGCCGCGCCAGCGCGGATCGGTCAGGCCCGCGTCGGAGCTTAGCTCGGCGTTGGGGACGAGCGCGCGGTTGGCGTAGGCGGTGGGCTGCGCCTGCGCGATGAAGGCGGGCAGGTACTGCCTGTCCTTGTCGGCGTACAGGCCGTCAAGGCCGCCAAACCACTTGCTCGCGTCGAGCACGTCGGGCAGCACCAGCAGCGGCCGCACCGGGTCCAGCGCGCCCTCGTCGCGCGCCTGGAACACCTGCGGATCGGGCCCGCCCACGCGCAGGTCCCATAGGAACTGCCCCGCGCCGCGCTCCTGGAAGAGGCGCGGCCAGAATTCGCGCGAGTTCTGGCCGCTGTACTCGACCCGGATGTCGGGGTAGTCCTGCTGGAAGGCGAGCAGCCCGTCGCGCCAGAGCTGGCCCGGCGGCCCCGAGAGCGTAAGCTGCCCTTCCTGCTTTGCCGCGGCCACGATCGCGTCCCAGCCAGCGGGCGCGCTGGAACCTCCCCCGGGTGGGGAGGCGGACGGAGGCGCGGACGCGGGTTTGCCAGGAGCGCTGGCCGGCGGTGCGCTGCATGCGCCGAGCAGCAGGCCGGCGACGAGCGCCATTAGCGCACCGCGCCACGCTCGACTAACGATCATCCGTATCTCCTGCCGAGGAATCTGGCGAATGCCGGCCGGTCAGTGCGCTTGGAGCCACGGCGCTCATTCCGGGCTCGGCACCTGGTGGCTGAGCAGCACGTCGCGGCGCTCGCGCGTGGACTCGTAGATCGCCAAGCAGACTTCCAGCGTCGCCTCGCCCCAGCGGCCGTCGTGGAACACGGGACGATCGTGCGCCACGGCCTGATACAGCTCGTCGACCTCGGCCTCGCGGGCGCGGCCGCCGCGGGGCAGGCTGATCTCGCGCTTGCCGTCGTCACCGTACAGGTACAGCCCGTCGGGCGACTGGCGCAGGTCGCCGCGCTGGCAGCTCACGAGCGTCACGCCGAAAAACGGCTGGTGGCGCTCGCTCGCGTCAGGCAGGTGGGCGAAGTCGCCCGCGCGCTCGCCCGCGTAGCGCATCGATTCCTTCAGCCCAGCCTCGTCGGCCACACCCCGTAGCCGGGCCCGCGTCTGGAAGTTCGTCTCGGGATCACGGCGCTGGCCGCCCTCGCCGACCCAGTAGTGCAGCTCGGCCGTGTCGAAGTGGCCGTAGCCGTTGTACACGAGCGTCGCGGGCGTGCCGTCCTCGAACTCCAGGAACGCCGTGTAGGCGCCCTCGCTCGGCCGCGTCTCGTCCCAGATGGCGGCCACGCCGCGCACGCTGCGCACCAGCCCGCCGCCGATGAGCCGCACTAGGTCTACCTGGTGGGGGCCCTGGATGAACACCGCGCCGCCGCCGCACGCCGTGTCCAGCTCGTGCGGCATGCGCGGGCGGTACATCAGGTCGGTGTAGTTCCAGCTGTGGATCGTGCCGAGCCGGCCCAGCTCGCCGCTCTTCACGATCTCGCGCATCTTCCGGATGGGCGGGTCGAAGCTGTGCGTGTGGCGGCACAGGAGGTGCGTGCCATTGCGCTCGGCGGCGGCGTTCATCGCCTCGCACTCGGGCAGCGTAAGCGCCATCGGCTTCTCGACGATAACGTGCTTGCCGTGCTCAGCGGCGCAGATGACGTGCTCGGCGTGCAGGTGATTCGGCTTGCACACGTAGATGGTGTCTACGTTCGGGCTCTTGCAGAGATCCTCGACGCTCAGGAACATTTCACCGCCGAAGTCGCGCTCGAACTGGTCGAGCGCCGCCGGGCGCACGTCGGCGGCCGCGACGATGCGCGCCTGCGGGTTGTTCAGCAGGTACGGGAGGATCTGCGTGCTCGCCACGCCGAGCCCCGCGATGCCGAAGCGCAGTTGCATGGATTGCTCCTGACCCCCCAACCATTTCCCCCGCGGGGGGCGGGGGGTTAGGTCACCGGCGATGGCGCGGCGCGGCCCTCGGGCGTCCAGAGAGCACGCCAGTCCTCGCGGTCGGGCATGACGACGGACGTGACGACGTGGTGCTCGAAATGGTTCGCGGCGGGGTCGCGGACGACGTGCTGGGGGTCGCGGCCGGCCTGCGCGTCCTCAACGGCGCGGAGAAGCTGTCGTCGCGCCAGGATGATCGCCTTGTCGGTATAGCCCAGGTGCTCGGTCGTGCGGTCCTGGATGGGCCCCTCGCCCTCCGTGGCGAACGCGTCGTGGGCCGGGAAGAAGCGGCCCATGCCGGTGTAGCTGCGCGTGCGCTGCTCCTCGCGGTCTTGCTGGTAGCGGTTCGCCTGGTTGCGACACAGGCGGTAGTCGGCGGTCATGTTCGCCGCGTAGTGGCGGTGCATCTCCGCCTGGTCGAGCGCGCGCACGCGGCTGAACGAGATCATGAATTTCCAATTGTGCGTGTCGTCCATTGGCACGTGCCAGTTCACGCTGTAGCCCTCGCCGCCGGTCTGGCCGGGGAAGGAGCTGAGGTTCGGTAGGATGAAGTTGGAGGCGCGCACGTAAATCTCGCCGGGGCCGATCTTGCGCACGGTGAAGATGCGCACGCCGTAATCAGTCTCCTCGATCTCGATGGTGGGCGACACGTCGCGCCGTACAAGCTGTTCGTACTGGTGTTGGTGCCCGCCACGTCCTTTACCGAGCGGTTGCGGCCGGGGTCGTCCTGGAAGAGGTAGTGCAGGAACGACAGGTGCGCGGGGTCGATGTTGCCCTCGTTGCCCTGGAGATAATTGCACTCATGGAGCGCCTTGTTCACGTACCGCTGAGCGCCGGGCACGGTCAGGAACTCGTAGGCGGGCAGGAGGGGTGGCTCGCCGGGCCCCAGGTAGGCGAAAATTAGCTCTGCCACTTCCTGGCATGGATAGGCGGTGTGGCGCACGCGTTCGTGGAAGGTGCTGCCCTGGGGCTCACCCGGCTGCTCCAGGCAGCGTCCCGCCCGGTCGAACAGCCAGCCGTGATAGAGGCAGCGCAGGCCGCCGTCCTCCAGACGGCCGTAGCTCAGGTCGGCGCCGCGGTGCGGGCAGTGTAGCCCGAGCAGCCCCGGCTGCCCCTGCTCGTCGCGGTACAGCACCAGGTCCTCGCCCAGGATGCGGAGCGGCACGGGCGGCCCGCCGGGCGGCAGCTCGGCCGCCAGGGCCACCGGCTGCCAGTAGCGGCGCAGCAGGTCGCCCCCGGGCGTGCCCCGGTCGGTGCGCGTCAGCAGTTCGTTCTCTTCCCTGGTGAGCATCGGCCACCTCCGCCCCCGCGCGACCAGGTGCCCGGCAGCGCGCACGCGCTATGCTCATCGCCCCGGCGGCCCGCAAGCGTAACAGATTAAGACGGGCCGCCGCTCCGCAGTATCTGGATGGTAGTAGACATCTGGCCTGGTGTCCAGTTGAGAGTCGGGGTAAGCGTTCAGGCCCGCCTTGAGACTGGAGCTTGCGGGGCGGGTGGCGACGCCGTATACCCCAGTTCATGGAACTGACCGATCTGCCCCTGCCGCCGGAGATTTGGGCCGCGACCCGGAACACCGCCCAGGCGCTGATCGCAGCCCAGTGGGAGCGCATCCGCGACCTGGAAGCCCGCCTGGGGCAGACATCGGCTAATTCCTCCCGTCCCCCTTCATCGGATCCGCCCCAGGCGCCGGTGCGCCCGAAAGCGCCACCCGCCCAACGGAAACGCGGCGGCTAGCCTGGACACTGTGGGGCGTTCCGGCGACTGCTGCCGGTCGAGGCCGTGGATGAGGTAGTGGTGGTCGTCCCAGAGCGCTGCCGGCATTGTGACCACCCTCTTACCGGAACTGCAGCCCGCCGTGGCCGGGTCTGGCGGCATCAGGTGGTGGAGTTGCTGCCGCTGGCCGTGCGAGTCACCGAGTATCAGATGGTCATGCGGCGCTGTCCGGTCTGTGAGAAACGCACCCGCGCAGCACTGCCGGCTGGCGTGTGGCGGCGGCCGTTTGATGCACGCCTGACGGCCGTCATCGCTCTGCTGAGTGGCCGGTACCGGTTGAGCCGGCGCAAAGTGCGGCAACTGCTGGAGGCCCTGTGGCAGGTGCGCGTGTCGCTGGGCGCGGTGGTCCGCCAGGAGCAGGCGCAGAGTGCCGGACCAGGCCGAAATCGTGCTCGACGGAGCGCTGCGAGCCAGCGAGGCGGCCAGTATCGCGTTGCACATTCCGCTGATCCGTGCGATGAGAGCCTTCTGTCAGGCGCATGCCGGTCGATTAGCCGAAGGTCTTCCCGTTCTGGAATAGCTCGCCGGACGCTCGGAGGCAAATGAACGGCTCGCGTGGGTGCCGTTCGCGCTCGCCTGGCTAGCCGAAGCGAATCTGATTGCTGGGCGCCGAGACATCGCGAGACAGCTCGCCGAGCGGGCTCTGGATCGGTTTCGGCAGCACAAGGAGCGAGGCAATGAAGCGTGGGCGCTCCGGCTCCACGGCGAGATCGCCGCTGCCGTTGAACCGCCCGAGGTCGAGCAGGTCGAGAGCTACTACCGCCAGGCACTCGCCCTCGCGGAGGAGCTTGGCATGCGCCCATTTATGGCCCACTGCCACCTCGGCCTCGGCACGCTGTATCAGAAGATCGGCCGACAGGAGCCGGCGCTCACTGAGCTGACCACGGCCGCTGAACTGTACCGCGCAACGGAGACGACGTTCTGGCTGGAGCGAGCGAAGCTGGAACTGCTCAAAGTCGGCGACGGACCTGGTTCAGGGTGCCGCACGGCCGGTTACCGGTGCGTACTATCGCGTAGTGTCAATCCAGATAACAATGGCTGAACCGCCCCGGGTAGCGTGGAGACTCCACCCTTTGAGAGGATGGGGTCATGAGCAAGGCAACACGGTATCCGCCGGAACTGCGGGAGCGCGCGATCCGGTTGGTGCGGGAGCACCGAGATGAGCACCCGTCGGAGTGGGCGGCGATCCAGTCGATCGCCGGGAAGCTGGGGATGACGGCCGAGACGCTGCGGGTCTGGGTCCGCCGCGACGAGGTAGACCACGGGAAGCGGCCCGGCGTCACGAGTGCGGAGCGGGAACGGATCCGCGAGCTGGAGCGGGAGAACCGCGAACTGCGGCGGGCCAATGAGATCTTGAAGGCGGCCTCGGCTTTTTTCGCGCGGGAGCTCGACCCGCGGTGGCCGACAGGGTGAGGTTCATCGCCGAGCACCAGCTGCGCTGGGGAGTCGAGCCGATCTGCCGCGTCTTGCAGGTCGCTCCAAGCAGCTACTATGCGGCGATCCGTCGGCCGCCCTCCGCGCGTCAGCAACGGGACGCGGTGCTCAAGGTCGCGATTCGGCGCGTCTGGGACGAACACCGACAAGTGTACGGCGCCGACAAGGTCTGGGCGCAGCTCAACCGCGAGGGCACCGCAGTAGCTCGCTGTACGGTCGAGCGGCTCATGCGCGCGCTCGGGCTGCGGGGCGTAGTCCGCGGCAAGCCGAGCGTCCGGACCACGGTCGGGGACGACACCAGCGAGCGGCCACGGGACCTCGTCGCGCGCCAGTTTCGGGCGCCTGCCCCGAATCGGTTGTGGGTCGCTGATCTGACCTACGTGAAGACCCACAGCGGCTGGGTGTACGTCGCCTTCGTCGTGGACGCCTGTTCCCGTTTCGTGGTCGGCTGGCAAGCCTCGCGGTCCCTGCGGACAGACCTGGCGCTCGATGCCTTGGAGATGGCGCTGTGGGTTCGGCGAACCGTGTCCTTGGCCGGCCTGATCCACCATTCGGATCGCGGCGTGCAGTATCTCGCCATCCGGTACACGGAGCGGCTGGCCGAGGCCGGGGTCATGCCCTCCATCGGCTCGCGCGGCGATAGCTACGACAACGCGCTGGCCGAATCCTTTAACGGGCTTTACAAGGCGGAGCTGATCCGCCACCGCGGGCCCTGGCGCGGCCTGGATGACGTCGAGTATGCCACCCTGGAATATGTGGACGGGTTCAACCACCGCCGGCTGCACGGGGAGCTGGGCATGCGCCCACCGGCCGAGTTCGAAGCGCTCCTAGCCCACCCAACCGCTCCACTACTCCCGGCGGCGTCCCAATGAGCTGAGTCTCTACAAAACTCGGGGCGGTTCAGTAGCGGGTGGCTGATGCTTGCTGGTCCAAATCCACCAGCAGCACCCGCTTGCCTTTCTGTGCCAGCGCTGCGGCCGTATTGACCGCCGTGGTGGTCTTGCCGGTCCCACCTTTGAAAATGCTGAAGCTAACAACTTTCATGTCTTGGTGCGAAGCAACTCCTGGTACGCCGAAAGGGGAATGCGCCAGCGGTGGGTGTTACCCGTCTGGATCGCTCCCTTGATCGTGCCCTTGCGAATCCAGCGGATGATTGTTGCACGATCCACGCCGAGTAGCTTGGCGACCTCGGCAGCATTCAAGAATGCCTTCATACGTATACTTTAGACCTCTACAATGGCGTTGTCAACTGGCAATTTGTTGCACCCGTTGCAGGTAGCCCGTACGGACATACGGGCGTACGCGTGAAAGGCAGGGACGTGCTGCAAGAGGGCGTGGCCAATCGGAGCCTGCTTTAGTGCTCGACCGGCGCAGGTTTGACAGGGGCATCCTGCTCGTCGCGCGGTAGCTCGTAGAGCAACTCGATGGCTTCAAAGAACAAATCGGTGGCGGGAGCAACCTGCTGGGGATCAGGGCGACGGCGGAGGAAGTCGAAATCATACCTGTCGGTCAGACTCGCCAGCTCTCCCTCGGGGAAGAGCAGCACGGTCTCCCACGGCGGTACGTGCTCCAGCACCAAGAATCGCCTCGCATCCGCCACGATCTGAGGCACCTGAGTTTCCAAGAGCGCCAGTCGCTGCCGGATGCTATCCAGCTTCAAGGCCGCAAGTTCTGCCTGGAGCCGCTCCAGTCCTGATTCGGTCCGCTTGGGATGGTCGGTCATCGTAGTACGCCTCACCGGGCGGCATGGTGGTCATCTGCGCCGTTATCCTGGCAGGAGGTAAGCAGGCGGCACGGTACGCCGCCCCTGGCTGCGGGCACGAAGCTGCGTGGCTACGGCCTCCAAGGGAAGCGTGGGCATCACATAGATCGGCAAGTCCAAGTCCTCTTGGAAGTGGAGCAGCCGGTCCATGACAACGCTGAGAACCTCGTCCGTGTCCTCTTCATCAATGGTTGCGCTCAGATACACGCCTTCGGGATCGTCTCCTTGGTACACGCTGAAAGTGGCCTGCGGATAGCGGGCGGCCAGCAGGTCTTGCAGTTCGGCAAGCGCTTCCTGTACTCGTGGGTCTGCTTCGGTGCGATGTTCAGCAGTCATACGACATCACCCCCTTTCCCGTGGATCGCCTCGACAAACTGGCTAGCGCTTCGTACCGCTCGGGCGACCTGCCGCTCGTTGACTTGCGCGGGCTCGTAGTCGGCCCGGTGCCGCAACGTGATCAGCCGCGGCAGCACGTCACGCAGCGATTCTGGGTATTCTTTCCGGCGATTGATTAGCTGAGCAAACTGGGCCTGCACAAAGGCGTGGGGCCAGGTGCCGTCCGCTCGGGGAGCGGGAACACCTGCGCGAAGCAGCGCGACAATCGCAGATTGAAAACACGCGTAATAGCAGCGATTGGCAGCCGAGTTGTAGCGTCGGTTTGCCAGCTCGCTGACGGCGGTGGCAAGGCTCTCATCCGCCTTGGTTAGCCATGCCTGAAGTTCAACATCGGTATTCATAATGTCATTATACCATGCATGGCATATGTACTCGCCGCCAGCCACAGCCGCTACTCTGATACAAGGTTATACCTCGCCATCCTGCGGGAGTTCTTCCCGCTCGTGGCGGTCCAACTCCGCTAGCTGCTGCCGTAGCTCGTCCAACTCCCGCTGCTCCTCAAGGAGTGTCTGCATCTCGGGCTTGGCCAGGAAATCAGCGATTTCATCGCTGGTGAGCTGCCACGGCTTTCCTTGCTCGAACCGCGCGGTGAACGCTGCCTTGAAGCGCTGATAGAGGGCAGGATGAGGGTCGCTGGTCCTGAGATGATCGGCAAGGATCGAGCGGGCAAGCTGGGCTGGCCCACTGCCGCTGTAGCCCCAAGAGAATTCCATGCTGTGCCGCTGATCGTTGGGAAGGCGATAGGGTGGCTCATCATCTTGCTGGACAAAGACAGCTTCAGGCCCCATCGCTGACTCGGCGTCCTCGGAAAAGCCACGGTAGCGCTTCTCTCCTGCGCCACCGGCGATGGGTGGCGGTTGGTCAGGTGTCGGATTGACGACCGCTTCCACGGCGCGCTTGGCAGCGTCGAAATCATACTGCTCGTCGGTAATCCCGGCCGCGTGCTCCTCAGCCTGGATCACCACGTCCACGAACAATTCGGGCGTACGGTTGGGAATGGCCTTGGTGACACGATGCGAAAGCTGCTCGTCGTAGAACTGATAGTGAAGATGATCTTGCTCACCCAGCGCCAGGAAGGTGTCGCGCTGATCCGCGTCGGCGACGTTGGTGTACGCGTCGAGCACGAAGGGATGACGGGGGTCGTCATAGAAATAGGTGACGGTCCGAAGGACCGGCGCTTGGGGATGCAGGTACAACTCGTGTTGAAGGAGCATCGGCACGGGACCGCGGAGTTGATCAATCTCGTGTCCAGGCAACTTGGCCACGAATATGGCACCGTCTGCGGTCGGAGCGATCAGGCAGGCCGACTGTTCGGCAGCCAGCCACTCACGAAGGTCGGCAGGGAGGGAGTGCTCGGGCTCAAATGATGGTTGGTCGTGTTCAGTCATACCCCCCTTTCTGCTGGCGACTCCGCTCGTCTGCCGGTAGCCGCTTGCTCGAAGTGGGCCATGAGATTGCGCACCGTCTGACTGCTGAGGTGATACTTCGCACCGGCCTGTTGGATGCGCCACTTGGCCTGAGTGATCTTGCCTGGCGCGTCAGCAACCGACACGTCATAGCCGCCGAGTGTGCGGTGGGCCGTCAGCTCACTTGGCTCGCTAGTCAGCAGCAGATGCTGGCCTGGGCCGTTGAACTGGAACTGTGGCAGATGGGCCAGCAACGCCGGCAGCTCGGGAAGCTGGCCGTCGAGCTTGCGCCAGTACGCACGCACTTCCGGGATTTGCCAGATTTCGCGCTCGTCCTGGGCATAGCCGGTGAAGGTGATCGCCACATGAGCGGCGAGCTTGCTAAAGCCCCGCTTCTTGATCTGATTGCGCAGACGCGAAAGCAGCGGGTCGGTCACCAGCCCATCAGTGTGCTCCCGCTCAACCGGGTGGAAGTAGTAGCCCTGCCGTTCGAGCGCTTCTTGCACCGCTCGGAGCTGGTCGAGGCGTTCAAAGAATGGCCGCTCGCACAGAAAGAGTTGGTGCCCCGAGTCGGCCGATGCCAGGGGGCCGGCCGCAGCATAGAGGTCCTCGGGATAGTCACGGAGCACGCGGTACTCGTCATACCGCTGGTCTAGCTCAGCGCTGAGCGCGCCGGCCTCCTCAGCGGGACCATGCCGGCGGGTGTACTCGTAACTGCCCAGGGTGTACTGGTACCGAAAGAATGCTTCCTGCGCTGGGGTTAGTGAGGATGGCTCGGCGTCTGAATCATGGATGTATTGAGGGCGCTCCTTGGACATAGAATAGCGTCATTATATCATGCAGGCGGCAAAGCAATTAACGGTTCAGTGGCAGCATCTCCTTGCCCGTGATCACGGTGATAAGCTCGCGTACCTGTTGGAGCCAGTCCAGCTTATCAATAAGATCGCGTATTCCGAAGCGAGTTAAGTCGGTGCCATTGTGTTCATAGATATAGCCTGGGTCACTGACAAATACGAACACGGGTACTCGTGCTCCGAGCAACCGAGCCACGGTAAACCCAGATCCCTTCGGGAACCGATCATTGGTAAAGACCATATGAAATGGGCAGCCCTCTGCCTGGGCGCGCTCAAAGGCTTCGATGGCTTGGCTGGGTGAGTCGCAGACCACGGTATCAAGGTCGGGGAACCGTTTCACTGCATAGCGGAATAGACCTGAGATGTCGTCGTCATGCTCTACCAGCAGCATTCGGTGCTCCATCGGATTCTCCTGCGGAATAGGTGAAGCGTTGTCACACGACTCTGCCAGACGGGAGTGAGCGGCGTACCAGACATCCTGCTGCCCCGTCTCTTCTTCCCGGCGCGGCCCAATCACAGGCGACGGTCGCTGAGAGACAGTTTACTGCTGCGGCTTGAAGCGGCACCACGCGCCATCGGGCAGCTTCTCGAGGCAGCTCCAGAACGGGCCTTTGCGACCGCTCACGCGCGCCATCGGTGTACCGTGGATCTGGCACACGGGCGGTTCGTGGTTCTCAGCCTCGGGCAGCGTCAGCGTCGTTGCCGGTGTGGGGACCGCCTTGGCGTCCCTGAGCACGGTCGCGTACGTCTGTGCCAGCCACGGGATCGCGTCGCGGGCAGCCTGAGGATCATCCGAGGTCACGCTGACCGTCGGCTTGCCGCCGGTGCCAATGGTGACTTCATAGGTAATCGTTGCCATAGGAAATTAGCGCTCACCCCCTTCCACGGCCGCCTGCACCCTCGCCTGGCTGCCAGTGTCGATGTAGCGATAGAGCGTAGCGCGGGACACGCGAAGGCTCTTGCAGATGTCAGCAATTGAGTTAGTCTTGTCGTTGTAGAGCGACTGGGCGATAGCGACCTTGCGCGGATCATCGAGCGACGGTGCCCGGGGGTGCCCGCCGCGCCTGCCGCGGGCGCGGGCTGCTGCCAGGCCTGCTTGGGTGCGTTCGCGGATCAGGTCGCGCTCGAATTCTGCGAGCGCACCAAAGACGTGGAAGATCAGCTTGCCGCCGCTGGTTGTCGTGTCGATCTGCTCGGTCAGGCTCTTGAAGCCAATGCCCCGCTGCTGCAAGGCGGTTGCCGTTTCGATGAGGTGCCTGAGCGATCGGCCGAGCCGATCCAGCTTCCAGACAACGAGGCTGTCATCGGGACGGAGGAACGCGAGCGCCTCGTCCAGTCCCGGTCGCTCAGCCGCGGCGCCGCTGACCGTGTCTTCGAAGATGCGCTCGCATCCGGCCGTGCGAAGAGCGTCCTTCTGGAGATTAAGAGTCTGGTCGTGGGTAGAGACGCGGGCGTAGCCAACAAGCATTGCCAGATCGTCTCACAACTCATCGTTATTGTCAAGTAGCAAGATGATGATTGCGAGACGGGATTGTCAGACACCAACGCAGAGCTAGACGCGAACCGCCCCGGGTAGCGTGGAGGCTCCAACCTTTGAGAGGATGGAGTCATGAGCAAAGCTACACGATACCCGCCCGAGCTGCGGGAGCGCGCGATCCGGCTGGTGCGGGAGCACCGGGATGAGCATGCGTCGGAGTGGGCAGCGATCCAGTCCATCGCCGGCAAGCTGGGGATGACCGCAGAGACGCTCCGGCTGTGGGTACGCCGGGACGAGGTCGACCAGGGGAAGCGGCCCGGCGTCACGAGTGCGGAGCGGGAGCGGCTCCGGGAGCTGGAGCGGGAGAACCGCGAACTACGGCGAGCCAATGAGATCCTGAAGGCAGCCTCGGCTTTTTTCGCGCGGGAGCTCGACCCGCGCTGGCCACCGCGGTGAAGTTCATCGCCGAGCACCAGATGTGCTGGGGAGTCGAGCCGATCTGCCGCGTGTTGCAGATCGCTCCGAGCAGCTACTACGCCGCCATCGGGCGGCCCCTCTCGGCTCGCCGGCAACGGGACGAGGACCTGAAGGTGGCGATTCGGCGCGTCTGGGACCAGCACCGGCAAGTCTACGGCGCGGACAAAGTCTGGGCCCAGCTGAACCGGGAGGGAACCGCGGTCGCGCGCTGCACGGTTGAGCGGCTCATGCGCGAGTTGGGACTGCGTGGCGTGGTCCGCGGCAAGCCAAGCGTGCGGACGACAGTAGGCGACTACGCGAGTGACCGGCCACCGGACCTGGTGGCGCGTCAGTTCCGGGCCCCCGCGCCGAATCGTCTGTGGGTGGCGGACCTGACCTACGTGAAGACCCACAGCGGCTGGGTGTACGTCGCCTTCGTGGTAGACGCCTGTTCCCGCTTCGTGGTCGGCTGGCAAGCGTCGCGATCGCTCCGGACGGACCTCGCGCTCGACGCTCTGGAGATGGCGTTGTGGACCCGGCGCGCGGTGCCCCTGGCGGGCCTCATCCACCACTCGGATCGGGGCGTGCAATACCTCGCCATCCGGTACACCGAGCGGCTGGCAGAGGCCGGCGTGGTCCCTTCGGTCGGCTCGCGCGGCGACAGCTACGACAATGCCTTGGCCGAGTCCTTCAACGGCTTGTACAAAGCCGAGCTGATCCGCCACCAGGGCCCCTGGCGCGGCCTCGATGACGTCGAGTACGCCACCTTGGAGTACGTCGACTGGTTCAACCACCGCCGCCTCCACGGCGAGTTGGGCCTGCGCCCACCGGCGGAGTTCGAGGCGCTTCACGCCGGGCAGGCCACGCCGCTGTTGCTGGCCGCGTCCCAATGAACTGAGTCTCTACAAAAACCGGGGCGATTCAACCTTGCGAATCGCCGCGTGTACGGGTGCCAGCGGTGAGCAGCAGCTCGTCGCGTTCAGGTAGCGGCAGGTCGAGGCGCGCGGCGAGGCGCAGCACCATCTCGCAGCTGGGTGTGGATCGCCGGTTTCCAGCAAGCTGAGGTGCCGGGTCGAAATACCCGCTTCGAGGGCCAGGGCCAGCTGGCTCCGCCTGCGGCGCTCGCGCCACTGTTTGAGGAGCTGACCGACCCGGCTTGGGGGCGCGGTGCCGGCTTGGGTCGTCGCGTCGTGGTAGGCCCACAGGCGCCACTATACGCGAGTGCCGGGCCGCGGGCACCTGCGCCCTGCGAGTCCCCGCTGGCGAGCGGTGAACGTCGAACGACCGCGAAGGCCATTCCTTGCGCAGCTTACTCGACTTGCGACAGCAGGCGCTGCCGTGCCTGGCTCGTGGCTCGTAGCGTACTCTCCAAGTATGCGCGGCCGTACTTTAGGTCTGGTTCGAGGTGATTTCCCTCCCCCCATTCGTTCCAGGCATTCACGAAGACGAGCCGCTCGTCGCCAGATTGTTGTTCGCAGCTTCGAAGGAGGGCAGTTGTTAGCCAGGACTCGTATTTAGCTGGATCGGCCCCCCGAATGATAGTGGCATCTCGCTGGCGCCGCGGACTGTTGTCCCACGACGGTGTTACACACGGGAACAGTCGATAATCTGGGGCGGGTCTGGCGAGCAGGTTGCGCACGAGTGTTTCGTAGTCGTATATACGGTGCGCAACGTATGCTCTCGGGAGTATGCGGAGCCGGCTCAACAACCGTCCCTTGTGGTGATGCCACCGTGGCGCGCCGATGGCGGACCACTCCGGAGCGAATTCGACGGCGGCGTCGAAGCCGATCGCCCCCGGGTCAATAGATTCTCCGTTGTTCTGGACACGGACAAGGTACAGTTCGACCCCACCTTCTTTCAGCGCAGTCTCTCGCCATAGCTCGGCCGTCTGTTTGGGCGAGGGCAGCAGGCTGGTCCGGTAGATCAGCAACAGTCGCCGTCCGTTAACACAAATATACCGGCTGTCGGCGAAGGCTGGCAGAAGGGCTCGAATGTGAGCCAGGTCGTCGGCTGCGCTGTACTCTTGACGCAGGAGGATCTCGTGATCCAGGCCGTCCCAGCGTCGTGACCAGTTTTCATTCGCCCAACAGAGACAAAATGGCAGGGCGGGTTTACCTGATCGCAGGACTTCCTGGAATGGGCGGTCGAGCAGGCGCGTGCCGTTGAACCAGTAGTGATAATAGCAAAAGCCGTCTACACCGTATTGCTGCGCCAATTCTGCTTGGGCTGCGCGGACCTCGGGGAGACGAAGATCGTAGAAGCCGAGGTCGGCAGGGATGTGTGGCTGGTAGTGGCCAGGAAAGAGCGGCCGTGCTCGCGCGACGTTCGTCCAGTCGGTAAATCCCTTGCCCCACCAGGCATCGTTTTCGGGGATGGGATGGTACTGAGGCAAATAAAAGGCTATGAGACGCGGCAGCGCAAGGTCCTGTGCCATCTGCACCTCAGTCGAGGGTGGAGTGGGCGCCGCTCTGGTCACCAGCTAGTCCGGTCGGCGCGTTATAGCCGAGCCTGGATAGCCTCGGCCAGACGAGTCTCGAGCCGGTCGATCGCTTGACCCAGAGTCCAGCGCTCCAGCACAAGCTGCCGACCGTTCTGGCCCAGGCGATCGGCGTAGCCGTGGTCGGAACGAATGCGCTGGATCGCCTCGGCCAAGGCGGCCGGCGCGCGCTCTACGAGCAAGCCGTTTACGCCGTCCACGACGGTCTCGCGGACCCCACCCTCGGCAACGCCGACGACCGGCAGCCCGCACGCACTGGCTTCAAGCGGCGCGTACCCGAACGGTTCGAGGTGAGGAGCGTAGAGCAACAGCCGAGCGCGACTCAGGAGGTCGATCAGCGCCGAGTCGTCGATCAGGCGCCGCGGCTCGAACGCGACGCGTCGGGCGGCCGCGAGGCGGCACAGGGCGTCGATATACGCATCGCTGCCGACGTTTCCAATCCAGACCAACGGGGGTCGCGGCTCGGGCACACACGCGACCGCCTCAATGGCTAACGGAATGTCTTTCTCAGGCACAAAGGCGCCTACGCCGACCACGAAATCCTGTCTGGGCTGGCCGTGGCTGACGAACTGGTCGGTGTCGACGCCCAGGTAGCATACCGTGGCATTTAACCCGTAAGCCCGCTGGACGCTTTCACGACTGAAGAGCGAATTGACCAAGATCGTCCCAAAGGCGGTGGCGTTGTCTAGCTCTTCCCGGACCTGGACGCGAAGCGCCTGAATCTTCAGGAGATCGCGCAACGCGCGTTTCCAGTAACTGGGAGCGTACCGATGACCATTAGGGGGCGGCAGCGCGACCCAAGGCAATCGAGGCATCGCCTCGTAGAGCCAGCGGTACGGCTCCTGCAGATAGAGGACCGCGGGTAGATTGAGGTGGCGCGCGATCGACGGCACACGGAAGAAGCGGCAGGAGTTTGCAAACAGGAGATCAAACGAGCCCGCACTCATCTGCTCAGCACAGCGGGTGCAGTGCTGGTCCATCAGACGGATGCGACTCGGGATGTCTCGATATTCGGCGATCAGGCCTCGGAGGCCGGTGCGGACGGCTGCCGAGGGCCAGCTCAACGGCACCACGTGCTCGGCAAGGAATTCGCTGAGTGGCAAGAACGTGGTGTCGGCCGAGGGTGGGCACCACACTTCAACATGGTGCCCACGAGCCACAAGGCCACGCAGATGGTCATATAAAGCTCGTTTGCCACCGCCGCTCGGCAGATTGTGCCAAACCGCTATTCGCATGTGGTAACCGACCGCTCCGGGGAGCCTGGCAAGAACTCGAAGCCGCGAGGGCGGGGGCAGAGCAGCGTTAGTCCCGACGCGGCGTCGACGGTCACTGAGCGGTGCCCGGTCCGCTGCAGCTCCGCCATCAGCTGGCCCTCCCATCTCTTCGCGATAGTAGGGATGGCTTCGGTCATACTCCCACATAGTATCGTGAAAGAGCACGACCGCTGGCGGCGACAGCCAGGGCCGGCACGCCTCGAAATCCTGCCGGGTCCCCTCGTATTGAAGGGCCGAAGTGCTGGACGCAGGCCGACTGCGATGACGTGGCGCCAGGTAGGCTCGCGCAGGCGCGGAGGATTCGTCTTACACCCCCAACAAGCGCTTGCTGGGCAGCCGGGGAATCGAGTGTTGCCCAGAGGAGCGGGAGAGCTGCGGGCGCCTGGCGCATGGGAAACCGCACCCCGAAGCTCGCCCGCTTCGGCACGTACATGTGCGAGCTATTGTCGAACGCGAGATCGGGCGAGCCGCGACACTGGAAACAGAACGCGAGGCTAGCTCCGTCCCAGACGCCAGGCTGGAGGGCGTGGCGCGGCCGTAAGCCGTCCAGACGCGGCCAGAAGCCAATGTACTGATCTCCGTCCGGCCTGCTCTTGGAGAAGGCAAAGCACTCCTGGGCCGGCTCCCAGCTATCATTGCGATCATGCTCCGGCCGGTATGCCAGGTCGTCGAGGAGCATTCAGTCTTCACGCCAGAGCAAGCGATCCAAGGTTTTCGTTCCGTGGTGGCATTGACAGGCGATTGTCCCAGCAGCCACACGGCCGGCGGCCGGGGGGCTAGCTACAGGCCAATCCGTCGACGCCGGGCAGTCATCAGGCCGAATCCTCACCGCGGCGATCGATCTACGGTAAAATGGGTTGTTGGTTGACCGAGAGTCGCTCCCGAACATGGAAGGACCATGGAACCGCTTGTCAGTGCAATTATTCCCTGCTATAACGGGGCTCGCTTTTTGGCCGACGCGCTGCAAAGCGTCGTTACGCAGAGCTATGCCAATCGAGAAGTGATTGTCGTGGACGATGGTTCCACCGACAATAGCGAGGAGATTGTGGCTCGCTTTCCAAGCATACGGTATATTCGCCAAACGAATAGCGGGGTCGCGGCCGCGCGCAACACTGGTATTCGGAATAGTCGCGGCGACTACATTGTCTTGCTCGACCAGGATGACCGTCTGCGGCCCAATGCGCTGGCGTCGAATCTGCGATGTCTACTCGATCAGCCCGCGTGTGCCTTCGCGTTTGGGGATGCGCAGTCTATAGACGCTGCGGGGGCTCCGCTGCCTCACCGCTCGTCCTGCCCCCAGCACGGTACCGACCACTATCTGTCGCTATTGCGGGGCAACTACATCTGGACGCCTGGCGTTGTGATGTACAAGCGCTCGCCAGGCGATGAGCTGCTGTTTTTCGACCCGAGTGCCGAGCCGAGCGATGATTACGAGCTCAATTTGCGTCTCGCCAGGCAGTATCCAGCGTGCCATAACAACGATATCGTTCTCGACTATCGAATCCACGATGCCAGCACCGGGCGCCGGCACGCCATGATGTTGCGATCCGGGATCACGGTAGTACGCCGGCAGCGGCGTTGGGCGCGACGGGATCGGCGGCGCAGGGCGGCCCTTACTCGCGGGCTGCGGTTCGTCGAGAACTACTATGGCAACCTCCTGCTTACGCAGATCTTGACTGACGTGCGCCATAACCGGAACTGGCGTCAGACCTCCCTGGGCCTACGCGTGCTGCTGCGTTATGCGCCCCTCCTGGTCTTGAGGCGAGCTATCCACCGCGCCCGGCGAGTAGTAACCGCGGGATCCTGAGGCCGCGGCGCGCCGGGCGCTTCCCAGTCGGCCGACGCCTGGAAACCCGACGTCTAGCGGCCAGGGCCCTCGGGAATCCATTCCGAAAGCCGGTGCGGAACGGTTGAGCCGCTTAGACGCTCCGCTCTCGGCTGGCGATATAGGCGGTGCCGTCGGTCTACTTCATAACGAAAGCTGCCCGCTGCACCGTGGAGCAGGGTCAGTAGCGCCCGGAAGCTGACTGGACGGTGCCCCTGCAGTAGTTGGTGTGTGCCCTCGCGCCCATGCCGCCCGCACTCGCGCAGCAAGCCTCGCAGGGCGTGCAGGTCGCCGGCGCGAACGTGCTTCATGGCCATGCCGCCGATCCCAAGGAGATAGCCCGCAATCAGGCGCCGGACCTCTCGTCCCTGGCGTGCGCCGTAGTGGATGACGACTGGCTCTCGGCCCACATAGACTGGCAGAGCCGCGCGCCAGGTGCGGTACGCGAAGTCGATCTCCTCGGAAGAGGCTAAAAACTCGCCGGCCCCGAGCAGCTCGTCGAGCAGGCCGATACGGGCGAAGACCGAGCGTCGAACGGCGTAGTTCGCGCCGCTACCTGGGCTCCGCGTGAAGTCGAAGGGTGGCTGGAGGAAGCCCTCGGCGCGTGGGCGGAACTCGAAGATCCACCCGTCGGCGTGGTCGGTAGGCGCCACGATCGCGCCGAACCACAGGGCGAGGGCGGGCATGCGCTGAAACTGCTCCACGATCCGACTGGGCCACCGCGGAGAGACGACGCAATCGTCGTCGGTGAAAGCGATGATGTCACCCTTGGCCAGGCGAGTGCCTTCGTTTCGGCCGCGGGACAAGCCGATGGTCGTGGCCCGGCGATAGACGAAGCGAGGGTCGTCCGCGAGGGCGCTGCGGCGGACAGCTTCTTCGGTTGCGGTTGAGCAGCTCTGATCGACGACGATCACCTCGAGATCGCAGTCGTGATCGGCCAGGACGGACTGCGCGGCGGACACGACCTGGCTGCCGCGGTCGCGAGTCGAGATGACGACGCTTAGCTGTTTGCAGATCGGGGTCTTGGCGTTCAATTGAGTGCACGCTCCGTCGCGAAGGTGGGTAGAGCGCGGGAAGATGGCGCCGCGGCCATGGTCTGGCGTCGGTCCCGGACCGGCTCGAGCTTAATGGGACTGTTCTGCCGAGGCGGATACCGGATCGCCACCTCGTTGGCCGCCCCGCGATGGCAGGGGTGCCACAGATAGGGCCTCAGCGTACCGCGCCTTCATATAGTGCATTCCCCAGTGGAAGAGAAGGCGATGCTCGGTTCGCCGCTTTCTGAAGCGAATAGGAACCCAGGGCGCGTTAGGCAGGGGAATGCCGACGCGCTGTGCTGCAAGACGAACCTTCTTGCTGCGAATAGCCCGGAGATTGAGGCGGTAAATCTTGTGCATCGTTCGGAAGATGAAGCGGTCCAGGGGATTTGTGAAGAGGCGCTGGCGCTGGACCCAAGCTTGAAAATCACGGTACGACGCAGGAGCCATCACGGACTTCAGATCGGGGTCCGCGATCGAATATGGGTCACAATACTTGAGCGATCGGGCGATTGCCATCTTCTTCTGGCCGAATCGCTGCCGCGGGACGCCGGCCTCTTCTACGATCCGGCGGGGGATTGGTCGGTCGTATTCCTGGCGGTCGAGGGACCAAGGGCGCATCTCCGGCGAGTCCGTGATCCGCCGAATAGAGGCAAATCGACTATACCCAATCGACGCAACGGCCAAATAGAGAAACCCGACGCGGGTGCGAAAGTGGATCATGTCGAACCCGGCCGAATCGAAGGTCACCATGCCCGGTCCACCCTTGTTATTCAGGCGTTCCCAGGCTTCGCCGCCATAGTTGCCGGTGAGCAGGATCGTGCCAGGCAACCGCTCTTCCGCCGCGGTAAACACGACACTACCCCCGCCGCCACCGGTGGCCACAAACTCAGCCTCTGGCAAGTCCTGCCGGCTTTGGTAACTAGTAGGATCGTATTCCGTCACATCGAGACCAAGCAAGCTACCGATGAGCGTGCCGCTGTCACTGCTCTCAGCGTCCAGTCGGTCGCGACCGGCTGTAAATGTGATAGCTTCTGTGCAGCCCGCCGTCATTGCCAGAACACTTGCGGCCGGCGAGTCGTAGCCCGCGGAGAGAGTGAGGAGAGGCCGGTAGCTGACAATACGCCGTGGATCTGCTGCGTTGCGCAATGTTTGCGAGACTTGATCTTCGAGGAGAGCGCGATAGTCCGCGAAGCTAGCGAACGGCCGCGGCTGTACCTTTGGCTGGGTGTGTACTGATAGGTCAGGGGACAGCAGGATGTTGCAATAGTAGTACAGATGAACCCAGTTGTGCCGTCGAGTCGGGATTCGCGAGCAGTGGCGGCCAAGCCCAAAGGCCATGGACGTGAGATCCACGTCGTAGAAGCGATAATTCGGGTCGATGTCATCGTGCGCAGAGGCAAGCACAAATGGCAAGGTGTTGGAGCAGTGAAGCTGGTGGCCCGCGCGCAAGACGTAGAGAGGCTCGACACTGTGGGTGGAGGTTGCGCAGAGCAGGCCGTCGGCGGTCAGCAGTCCGCCTGAGCCGGTGAACGTGAGGGCATGGCTGAAGCCCATATCATCGTACGGGCCACTCCACGCACCTTCGACAAAGCTCTCGTCGCGTGTTTCCACCCAGGGGCCGTGGCGGACGAGCACGCTGGGCTGGTCGCTGTCCAATACGGCGCACCAGGCGAGGCTTGGAAGGTTCGCGGAAATAGCGTACTGTAGCGGCCGCATCTTATCGTCTCCGAGCGCGGGGTTGCCGGGCGGCCGTGGCTCCGCGCGGGCACAGGGACGTTCCGGGAGGTCCCGCGCCGGCCGGACAGGCCGGCAGCACCAGCCCACGGCTATGTTCGTGAGCCGGTCAGACCATCCTGGCTTCGTGCCGGTGGAGCACTAGCCACCAGGCAGCAACGGCTACCAAGTTCCAAAGCAGCTCCGCATGGGGGCCGCCGGCGTCGCGCGCGACCCGATATAGGGCATCGACTTCGCCAAGGTCGCAGCCGCCAAGGTCCCGGAGCGCATTTCGATACTCGGGGAACGCCGCGTCAAATGCCGGGCTTGTGAATAGCTCGTGAAGAGGTAGCGCGAAGACGGCTTTGGGTCGGTAGGCAAACGGCTCACCGAAGCTGCCAGCGGCTATCTCCTTAAGCACACGCTTGGTATAGTAGTCGACCCGAGCGCGGCGGGGAAGGCGCGGAGTGCTGACCTTCAGCGCGGTCGGCATCTGCTTGGCCAACTCTACAATACGATGGTCGAGGAGTGGCACGCGGTTTTCGACGCCGTGCGCCATACACATTTTGTCCTGCCTCAGCAGCAGTTCGACCAGGTAGGTACGTTGCTCGTAGGTCAGGAGGCGCTCCAGCAGAGTGTCGTCCCGGGTAGCATTCCATATCTCGAGCCGGGGCGCCAGGGCTTCCTCCAGGCTAAAATCAGGATCGACGCGCTCAATCAGTGCCGGGTCCCCGAACGCCGAAAGCCCGACCATCGTCTGGTCGAGCCCGTCGTAGCGCGGAAGCTTGCGGTCCAGGCCAGAGAGACGGATCAAGCCGGGAATGGGGGCAAGGCGCTCGAGCCAGGCCGCGTAGTAGAACCGCCGATACCCCCCGAACACCTCGTCGGCACCCTCGCCGCTGAGTAGTACGGTCACGTAGCGCCGCGCGGTCTGAGAGAGCAAGTAGATCCCCAGACAGTTCGGTAGGCTGAGCGGGAAGTCATTGTGCCAGGTCGCCTGTGGCAAGTTCTCGACCATGAAGTTGACATCGAGCGTCGCCTTGTGGCCCACGAGCCCGAGGGACGAATTCACCTGATCGATATACGGCTCCTCACTGTAGCGCGGATCCTGGAAGATTACCGATACTGAGTCGAAGAGACCCTCGTGCTGGCGAGCGGCCCAGTAGGACACGATGGAGGAATCGACGCCGCCAGAGAGCTGGCAGCCAAGTTTGACATCGCTGATCAGTTGACACTTCACGCTGCTCTGCAACAACTCAGTTAGCTGGGTGCGCGCCTCTCGGGGCTTTAGCATGGAGCGATGTGGCGGTACCGTCCAGTAGGTGTGGCTGACGCGCTGCCCGTCGTGTACCGTCATGTAAGTGCCAGGCTCCAGCGAATGCACGTTCTTGAGCAGTGAATTGGTCCCTGCAATATACCGAAAGAGGAAGTATTCGCTGAGCCGTTGCCGATCGAGCACTGGCTGGAAGGCGGGATGATAGAGAAATGCCTTCACTTCGCTAGCATAGAGGAAGCAGCCACCACGCTCATAGTAGTACAACGGCTTGATGCCCATGTGGTCGCGCGCTAGAAACAGTTTCTGAGAGTCACGGTCGACGATGGCGAAAGCGAACATGCCGTTCAGTTGCGCCAGCATCTCGGGCCCGTACAACTCGTACAGGCGGAGCAAGACTTCCGTGTCGCTCTGGCTGCGGAAACGATGCCCACGCGTGACCAGCTCGGTGCGCAGCTCGCGAAAGTTGTAGATCTCGCCATTAAACGTAATGGCAAAACGCCCGTCTTGGCTCACCATGGGTTGGTGGCCATTGTGGGAGGTGTCCAGAATGCTGAGGCGACGGAAGCCCATGCCGGTGAAACACCGCTCGCCAAGCTCCGCCTTCGGGTCCACCTCGACGAACTGCCGCGCGCTGCGATCGAGGCATACCAGCCCAACGTCGTCCGGGCCGCGATGGGCTAGCGCCTGTGTCATGTCGCGCAGGGCGCGGCCGGGCACCCCCTCTGAATCGAGGACGCCGACGAACCCACACATGTGATCGCCTGTCTCCGTTGGCTGCGCTCATGCGCGCGAAGCTGCCGGCCCGGGATAGAGTGCAAGTTTGGCGAAGCCAAAATTACACCCTATCCTGGGCGAGTGCTTAGGCCTGAATCGACCGCGGTGGTCTACGCGACACGCTCTGGCGGAATCGGCGACTCGCTGAAGCAGCTCTGGCAGGTCGCGCTTGCAACCCAATGTCCCTCTATACCGGGCCAAGTCAGCAGTCTAGCTCATAGAGGGTCAGCGGAGGCCTTTACCAGACTCCCGGAGCGGCGCAGCACACCTGCAGCCCCTAACCGCAGGGCCAGACGGCAGGCAGAAACCGCGACTAAGATGGCGGCACATTGGACGAGTAAGAATGCGCCACTCAATATCTGCCGCCAGTTTCGACCAAGACGAAGATCGCTGATCATCTGTCGAATGAGCCGTTTGCCATACAGTGCCGTGTAGAACCGCATACCTTGTTGGAGTGCGTCTATCGCGCGGTAATTCGATAGAGCCCAGCGCATCTGCCAGCGGAGTACCGTGATCTCCGACCGCAAAAGTAGCGCGTTGCTCCAACTCTGATTGTCGCCGTGCCGCCGTTTCTCGACTACTATGGAATCATTATGGCAGACTGGATAAGTCCGCGCGATGCGTAGATGGAGATCCGTGTCCGCAGCGGGGCTGATGCGTGGGTCGAAACCGGATGCTGCCACTAGGGCACCGCGGCGGTAGAGCACGGCGCCGGTGGTCCAGATGTAGCTGCCGCGCAAGAGCGAAATGTAATGGTCCGTGCCCTCATGTGGACTCGACGACCGGCGGACAGTGCGGCTCGTTCTGCACGCATCGTCGCTCATCGGTGTCCCGGCACTATCGATGCGGAGAGCGTCGCCGAAACTGAAAGCACAGTGCGGCTGTTCAAGCAGGCAGTTCAGATTGGATTCTATTGCGTTGGGCAGTAGTCGATCATCTTGATCCAGAAATGCGACATACTCGCCCGTGGAGTGTTGCAGGCCAGTATTGCGGGCCGCTGCCACGCCGGCATTGTTCTGGCGTATGCAGCGCACCATCGGATATCGCGCCACGATCTCCGCGCTCGTATCGGTGGACCCATCGTCCACGACCACCAGCTCGATATTGTCGTAGCTTTGGGTGAGCACACTGTCGATTGCCTCAGCGAGATAGCGAGCCCCGTTGAAGCATGGAATGATTACAGTTATGAGAGGCCTGCTTTTCATGGTGCCATGCCTCGGGTGCGGCCTTACGGTGGGCCGTTTACAACCGCGTTATAAGCATCCTTGCGCTGCCACGTCCCAGTCACGTCCCCCGGCTGGGAGTGTCGAGACGTGCGCATGCTGACACAACGGGCACGAGCCGCGCCGATTTCTGCTCGTCTCGGTCGAGGTGGGCGACATACCCAGCAGTCCGGCGGAGTACAGCTGGGAACGAACGGCGCATCGGAAGCGCACCGGGGGCGATCGGCTGCGCAGGAGGCCGGTCACGCACTCCCCTGACTGGTCGTGGAGGGCGTGCCTGCCTAAATCGCACTCCGCCGCAGAGCATAGTACAATTCGCTAGCAGCCATCCATGAGAGCGGAGTCGAACCATGAGTGGGAAGGAGGGTCGAAATTCGGTACCGACGGCCCCGGTGCTTGCCCCGCGGGCCGCGGTGATGGTGTACATTAGCCGGGTGCGGGACCTTGCCGCATAACCGCGTTCGGGGCCCGCGCCGGGATGCCCGAGGCAATGTATGAGCCTGCCGCTGATTACGGTCGCTATTCCCACATTCAACCGCCCCGCGCTCCTCCGAGAGGCCTTGGAGTCCGTGCTGCGGCAAGACCTGAAGGAGTTCGAGGTCGTGGTCGCGGACGATGCGTCGTGCTACGACGTCGCGTCGCTGATCGCATCGCTGGGAGATTCGCGCGTACGGCTGATCCAGCAGCCTTACAACGTGGGTATGCTGCGCAACTGGCGCACGGCGCTGTGCAGTGCCACGACGCGCTATGTGGCCACGATGGACGACGACGATCTGTGGCTTCCCCATCATCTCGGCGAGGCGGTCGCGGCGTTGGAGGCGCACCCGAACGCCCTGTTTTATGCCTGCGCCGCGGAACGTTTTGGGACGAAGCGCGGGGTCTTCAAGCCCGATTGGTGCACCAGCTCTGGCCTGGAAGTCTGTCGCTGGCAGGACAGCGGGTACGCCGTGTGGCTACCCGGCTGCCCTGTGCAATCGTCATCCGTGGTGCTGCGGCGGGACGCGCTGAACGATCTGTTCTGGGGCGGCAAGACATGGCCCTGGTGTCACGATTGGCTGTGGTGGGGACAGCTGGCAATACGCGGGCCGTTTCTGTTCCAAGGGCAGATCGGCGTGAAGTATCGCTGGCACGCCACCAATTACACCCAGCGACCGATCAACACCCAGGCCAAAGCGCACTGGCTGTTCACGGTGCGGGAGCTCGCCCGACGGGCTTGGGCGGCAGGGGCGCTCCGCGAGCTGGCCCGAGAGACGCGGGAGTTTCCGGCATCGGCGCTCTCGACCCTGGTCATTGCCCTCTCCGCCCCGGAAAGTCCCCGCGGGCTGCGGCGGCAGGCACGCGCCATCTTCGAGAGCAGGCGGGAAATCGCCGCCGAGGCCGGATGCGCGATGCAGTACCGGATGGCTGCCCGGGTCGGCGGCTGGTGGCTCGGATATGCCGATGTGACGACGCGACTGCTGAGCCATTGGTGGCCCGTGCCAGATTGGTAAGCCGGGGGCGCCGTAGCGCGGCCGGCGCGAGCCAGCGCGTGGCAGCGCATCACGCAAGCTGAGCCAGACGCGTCGCCAAGCAAGCGGCCACCCGCTGGACATTGGGCGCGTACAGAAACGTATCGTGGTTGCCGTTGATCACGTGGACGCTTACCCCACCACGCGCGAGCCCACGCCACCCCAGCGTCGGATCGTGCGGCGAGAACAGCGGTTGCCAGCGGGCGCGGAAGAGAACGAGGTGCCCAGGATAAGGCTGAGGCTGGTACGCGGCGATCGCCTCGTGCAGGCCTTCGACAACCTTGCGCCGGTACTCGGGCCAGTCCTCCGCTCGTTCCAGGCCGAGGATGTCAGTAATCTCCTGCAGCAGCATGTCTGGCCCGGAATAGCGACTCCATTCGCCGGAGCGCGGCCGATGGCCCAGGGTCTTGCGAAGCAGCCGCAGCTGACGCCGGATGACGCCCCGTGCATCGCGGCGCGGGAGACGGGCGGACGCCTGTAGCCAGTAGGGCGTGTTGCTGGCGAGGTTGCCGAGGAACCGGATTGCGTACCGGGGGCCTACGCGCCGGGCTTGACGCGCAGGACGGGCGGAGCCGTCGAAGCTGGCCAGCAGCGCGACCTCGTCCCCGCTGGCCAACAGCTGCCGTGCCATCTCGTATGCAATCGTGGCCCCGGACGAGAGGCCGCCGATGCAGTAGGGACCGGACGGGCGTACCGTTCGTATCTCGTCGACATAGTAGCGCGCGATCTCCTCAACTCGCCGCAGGGGCGGAACCGCCCCATCCAGGCCCCGTGCCTGGAGGCCATAGCAGGGCTGCTCCGGCCCCAGGGCCTTGACGAGATCGGCGAAGCAGAGCACGTCGCCGAAGACGGCGTGGACGAGAAACAACGGGGGCCGGGTGCCTTCTGCCCGAATCGGCACCAGCGACCGCCAGGCGGTTGCCGCGACCGCCTTGGGGATCAGGCTTGCGAAGTACGCGATCGTCGCGCCCTGGAAAAACGTCGCTAGAGGCAGGCGCCGGCCGAACTGCCGATCGACGCGGGCTAGAAACTCGGCGGCAAGCAAGGAGTGGCCCCCCAGTTGGAAGAAGTCGTCGTACACGCCGATGCGGTCCACACGCAATAGCTCCCGCCAGATGCCCGCCAGCGCCTGCTCCATGGTGTCCCGCGGCGCCACGAACGGCGGCGTTGCGCCCAATCGGATTCCCTGCTGCGCGGGCAGGGCGCGCCGGTCGACCTTCCCATTAGCTGACAGTGGGAGCGCATCGAGCAGCACGAAGGCGGCCGGGATCATGTGCCCGGGAAGCTGCTGGCTCAGCCGGTGCCGCAGGTCCGCGGCGGACGGGACCGGGCCCGGGTGCAGCGTGAGATAGGCGATCAGGGACGGCTGTCCTGGCTGATCTTCCTGAGCCACGACGGCCGCCTCTTTCACCTCTGGCACGGCAAGCAGGGCCGCCTCGATCTCGCCGAGCTCCACGGTCTGGCCGCGAAGCTTGACGCGATTGTCGGTTCGACCGAGGTGCTGAAAGCAGCCATCGGCGCCCAGACGGCCCAGGTCGCCGGTCAGGTAGATGCGACCGCCGCCGCCCGCCCCGGCAGTGGTGAAAGCTGCCTCCGTAAGCTCGGGGCGCTGCCAGTAGCCAGGGGTCAAATAGTCGCTCTTGATGGCAATCTGGCCGATCTGGTCGTGGCCGAGCTGCCGCCCCTCCTCGTCCAAGATGAGGAGATCGGTGTCGTCCGCGACGTAACCAGCGGGGATGGTGGGGCTGGTCAGCTGCGTGTCGTGGTCAAGCAACCCGACGCAGCAAATCAGCGCCTCGGTTGCGCCGAACTCATGGAGGAAGCGGCAGGTGCGGGGAAACCGCTGCTGATACAACTCGAAATCGGCTCGCTGGGCGACGTCCCCGCCCAGGCAGATCAGGCGCAGGCAGGGGAACTGCTCGTGCCCGGTCAGCAGCCGGGCGAAGTGGCGAAATGCAGCAGGCACGGTGTGATGAATGGTGATGCGCTCGCTCTCTAGCCAGGTGGTCAGAACCCCGATGCCCCGCTCGCGAACGTCACAGGGGTACAGGGCTGCGCCGTTCAGCAGCGTTGCGAACGTTACTACCGCGGCCAGCGCATAGGTGGGTGGAAATATCAGCGAGAGCCGATCGGCGGAGCTAATGCGTAGCCGGTTGGTGTACCAGCTCATACAGTGCAGAATGTTGCGGTGTGTCTGGGGCACTCCCTTCGGGTGCCCCGTCGATCCCGATGTGTACAAGATGTAGGCCGGGCGGTCAGGAGCGACCGCGAGGTTGAGCCGATCAGATGACAGGTTCGGATCGAGATCGTCGATGTTGACGACGGGGAGGTTGTGGCCGGCCACCTCCATCGCCAGGTCCTGATGCTGGGTGTCGGTCAGGAGCAGCTCGGCCTGCGAGTCCGCCACCACGTAACTGGAGCGCTGCGGGGGATAGGTAGGGTCGAGGGGCACGTAGGTCTTGCCCGCCTTCAGGCTACCAAGCAGCCCGACGAACAGCTCGGCGTCATAAGCCAGCAGCAGTCCGACCTGCCCGGCCGCCGGGCCGCACGAGCCGAGAATGGCGTGCGCCACACGGTTCGCCCGCTGGTCAAGCTCGTGGTAGGTGAGGGCGTGACGCGGAGTCTGTACAGCGGTGCGGTCGCCGAAGATGGCGGCCTGCCGCTCGAAGCGTGCCGGGATCGAACCGGCTATATCGCCCGTGGGAAACGGCCGAAACGCGGCCGTTGCCTCGGACGGCGGAACGTGGCTGTAGACCCGCGATGGAGCGGTACCAGTGCTGGCTACCCCGCGCATGCTCATTCCCCAACTTGCGCCTGCTCGGCCGGCCGTCGGCTCGGAGCGGCTGGCTGCCATGGATCGCGGTCCTACGCTCTACTGAGCGATCGGGCGGAGGTGCGGGAGTGCCGCCGTCCCGGCTCGAAACCGTTAAGGACGACTTCGACGCGGGCCTTGCCCGGCTGGCGCAGGATGTCCAAGGTTTCGGCGAGGGCGGTCCGGCTACTCGTGCCGGATCGCGCGATGACTAGCACGACGTCGGCGGCCAGCGCCAGCGCGCGCGTGTCGGCTACGGGAAGCACTGGCGTCGTATCGAAGATCACCATGTCCCAGCGCTCGGCCAGCTCTTGCACGAGCTGGGCGCTGGCCGTCGATCCCAGCAGGGCAGCGGGGTCCGCGACGGCGGGGCCAGCGACGAGCAGCGCCAGGTTTGGTATCCCGCTTGGGACGATCCCCGGCAGGGCCTCCTGCTCCTCGACCGCCGTGGCAGTGGCGGACGCGAACAGGCTCTGGACGGGCGGGTGCCCGTTGGGGGCCGGATGGCAGGATGCGCGGGCTGAGCTAACGGCGGAAACCGCGTCTAGGTAGCCCGCGGCGTTGCTGACACCGAACACGTCGTGGATGTTGGGCGCCCGCAGATCGGCGTCGACCAACAGTACCCGGTCGCCGGCGCGTGCGGCTATCACGGCCAGATTGCAGGCGACGAAGGTCTTGCCCTCCCCGGGGCCGGGGCTTGTGACCAGCACGGTGCGGCAGCCGTGGTCGCCTGCGGTTAGCCGCAGGTTCGCGCGGAGCACGCGGAACGCCTCCACCGCAGACGCCTGGCGCGTGCCCAGCGGCGGCGACGCCGGGAGGAGGGTCCGCTGCCCGAGCGTGCGCTGCCGGCCGAAGCGCACTCGCCCGACGCTCGCGAGCGGCGGCTGTCCCGCTCGGGCGGCGGCGTCGGCCGGGCCGCGGAGCGAGTCGTCGAGGAGGTCCAAGAGGAAAATCAGACCGACCGCTAACCCGAGGCCGATGGCGAGCCCGAAGGGCAGCGCGCGCGTGAGCGGGATGGCGCCGGTGGCGGCCCCGGGCGTCGCGTTGTCGAGGATGGACGCGGTATTCATACTGCTGCGCGTGCGGTTGATCTCGACGAGCAGGTTGGCGTAGCTCGTCTCCATACCCGTCAGTCGCGCGTCCAGGTTGTTCAGCTCCGAAAGGCGGCTGGTGTCACCGCGCGCTGCTGCCTGATCGAGCCGGTCCCGCTGTTGCCGGATGGCATCCATCCGCGCGGGATAGCTGCTTGCCTCCTGCTCCATCTCGGCCAGGCGCGATAGCGTGCCGGAGGGGCTTCCCTGATTCGGCACGGCGTCCGAGACGAAGAACTCGGCGACGGCCTGCGCCAGGCGCTGCGCATCTTCGGGGTTCGCGGTCGTGACGATGAGGCGCAAGATGTTCGTGTTGGGGACAGGCGACGTGGTGATCGATCGTCCGAGCGCGTCGGGCGTCATCGGGAGATTCAGCTTCTGCACGACGGTCTCGGCAAAGGCCCGGCTGCCCAGCACCTCTCGATACGAAGCCACCAGCGCGTCCGTCTCGGGCGCCTGCGGACTGTAAGGCAGAAACGAACTCTTCCCGGCTGGGTTGAGCTGTAGCGTGACCACCGACTGGTATTGGGGATGGGTGAGTGTGCTGCCGTAGCCAGCGACCACCATGCCAATGGCCGGCAGCAATACGAGCAGCCACCAACGTTTGAGGAATGCCTGTACAGACATGGTCGTCCTCCGAGGAAGGGCGCTTCAGAACTGGCCCAAGCTGCTGGGCCAGGCGACGCCAAGGTCGTAACTACAGGATTGTCCGCGCGCGATCGTGTTCGCAGGCAAAGGCAGAGGAGACACCGTTGCAGCGCCGACCGAAGCGCCGCACGGGGAGACGGCCTATCGCCGTCGGGTCCACGTGAGCAGCTCTCCAACTCGCAAGCGCGGCTCAACCATTCCCGAGGAGAGGAGCTCGTCGACCGCGGCACGCACTCCGACCCCGGGGTTCGTGTTCGAGTAGTCGTCGAAGACGATGAGCCCCCCCGGCACTACCCGCGGCGTCCAAGCCTCGATGTCGGCCCTGACGCCTTCATACGTATGCAAGCCGTCGATGTACAACAATCTGATTGGCCCGACGTCGAGGTTCCTCGCGGCGTCAGTGGACGTGGCCACGACCGGGACAACCCAGTCGTCGACCCGAAAGCGGCGGATGTTTGCTTGAAAGCCGGCCAGTGAACTGAATTGCTCCGGCGCAATGCCCGACTCGACCAAATACCAGGGATCGCCGGTATGTGGGTCGATCGCGTGTACGGGCTCGCGCCTCGCCCGCTTGGAGCCTCGGCCCAGCGCGACGGTGGACTTGCCCCAGGCGGAGCCGATCTCGACGATTGCCCCACGGCCTGGCCCGTGGTGGGCCATCGCGTACAGGAGTCGGGCGTCTCGAACGGTCAGCCAGCCGGGAATGGACCGGTGCGCCAGCGGCCAGAAGCTGAGGAAGTCAAGGCCATCGTGGCGGAGCGAGGTCAGGGCGACCTGCGCCAGGTAGTTTATGCGGCGGGCACTAGGCACTGTCACGACCTCTGTAGGCTCTAGCGGGTGCGTACCCGTTCGATTGCGCCGGCGACGATCGCGTTCCCCTCGTCGTCATAGATGCGCTGGGAGGTATACCCGGCCGGCCAGATATCGGTGAACCAAAAGCGGATACCGAACTGGATACGGAGCTGCTTGCAGGTCACGGGGCTGTCGTTGTAGTGCTCATGCTCGAACATGGCCGGCGGTACGTGCAGCACGTCGCCGGCCTCCCAGCGCTCGTCGCGGCCCTGCACCTCGCTATACCCTTCACCGTCGAGGATGTAGATGACTGCCTCGAGATGCTTGTGACGCCCACTGTGGTGGTAGGGCGGATCCTCGAAGATGAACGTCATGGCCACGCTGGTGGCTCGGAAGCCATTTCGCGGGACGACGAGGTAGCGTGTGATGGCGTGCTGCTGCTGGACGGCAGCTAGATGACGCTGCGGATGATACGATTGGTCGGTCGGGGCTTGCTCGAGATGGATAACCGCTCGGCTGCCGTCAGGCAGGTACTGCGACTGCTGAGCTGGGATCGTCGTCAGGGCGGCTGGGTCATGCGGGCCAGCGTCCTCTAGCTGCTCGATTCGGCCCAGCTTGACAAACGCCTCGAGGGGGAAGCACATTCCCGAGAGATACTGCGCGGGAACGGTCCCGGTATTAAAGTGCTGGTGCACCGCCCGGTAAGGAATCTGCAGCGTGCTGCCCGTGTGCCAGTCGAAGCGTTGGCCGTCGATGAGGCTGAACCCTTCGCCGCGAAGAATGTGGATGGACTCTTCCCCGTGCGAGTGCTTGCCGGTGTGCCAGCCGACCGGTATCTCCGCCTTCAGCACGCAGCTTCCCATCGTCGGGAAGCCCAGCTCGTCGGCCACCATCAGCTTGACGCGGGCGTCCTGCCGCGTCCGGATCCAGGGAATGTCGCGGTCGTGGGCGATCATGGGCGAGCGCTCGAACTGTTCCAGAATGCGGTCGCCAGTGGCGAGCCACTCGTCATAAAAATTGCTCATCCGATCTCTCCCCTTAACTGCACGATGTCGCAGGAATGTCCAGCGATCCAGAGCCAGTATGGTCAGCCCATCCCTCCGCTACCGTGCTCACTCAGCCAATCAGGCCACGCCTCTGGGTCCTGTGCCCGACAACTGTAAATAGCAACTGCCTCCGCCCAGAATGCTTCCCGAAATGGTAGCTAACCTCGCTCTCTTCGAACCCAAGCACCCCGATAAGTCGCTTAATGGCCTCCGGTGTATACAGCCACCACGTATACATCGGGAATTCCAGCCAATATGCTGGTACGAATCGAAGATAGGGACTTTTCAACCAGCTGAGGCTGACGAGACTTTGGTTCAGAAGATTCAGGATGTTCGGCGAAATCTTTAGCGCGCCCATTAATCTCACTGGTCGCCGCCCAAGTATTGGCAGATCATTCCACGGGGCTATATCGGTCACAATGACCGTCTCGCTAGTGAGCCTTAGTGCCTTCTGGAGTGCTAGGAACGGGTCTCTTAGATGAAGCAAAACGGTACCAAAGGTACTGACATCCACCCTGCCGATTTCCTCTGGCAGATCGTACACACTGCTGTATACCAATCGTGCCCGAGACCGGTACGCGCCATGGCATAGCCAAAAGGCATTGTATAGTCGTTGCCTGTGCCGTTTCGCGTCACGCTCAAACGCCTCATAGTCAACGCGGGGCATCGGTACCATATCCACTGACCCATCTGGAGGTAGATCGCAAGCGACTACATCTGCGCCGAGGCGCTCCATGTAGAAGCATAAGTAACCATCCGCTGTGCCCACTTCCAAAACGCGCTTTTCTCGGAAATCCACTCCGCCAAGATATTTCCGTGGTTGAAGCTCCCATTCCCCGTTGACGCGTCCGTACCCTGGGATCTTCATGGTGTGGTAGAACGAGCAGTCGCTTAGACTCACATCCGTCTTTGGCTCTGCATATCGGGGACCGCACGTCATAAGCCACCTCGCGCAAGGACGCTCGGTTCGATTCAGAACAGCTTCAAAATGGCGTCGGGTGTGCTGCGAAGTCAGGGAGGTACAGGCGTCTTCCCTCAGAGTAAACGGACTTGAGTTGGCCCATGCCAGCCCGACAGATCACCTGGCCGACGCAGCGCAGCCCGGGTTTCCGCGGGAGGCGAAGGCGGAGCGGGTCAGAAGATGTGGACACCGTAACCCTCTGGCCCAGCTACAGGGCATGAGTTACGCGAAGCAGCCTGCGTGGCCTGGAGATATTTCTCGGCCGCAGTGCGACTCTCTATTCGGAGTGTCTCGCCAGTGGTCGGATTGTAAGCAATCACGGAGCCAAGCGGAAAGCGATACTCACGACCATACACCACAACAAAGATAGCCTCGTCGTCTACTTGGAACCCAGGTGTCACGACGCTCCCCCGCAACGAAGCATCCCGATAGAGGACCCTCAACGCGCCGCTCAGGTTCGTCGGCGAGTCCGAAACCATCCCCGGTCCGATGTACGGGCAGGCCCCGCTCACCAGCAGGCTTGTATTGGGTGACAGGACCGGAAATCGCGTCTGGATCGCTGCCAGGATGGTCGTCTGCTCGCGCGCGGCCGCTACCCAGAACGACGCGATGGTGCTGACGATCAGCGATCCGCTCGCCGCGTACATCGCCACCAGAAGGGAGAACACGAGTCGCCGATAACGATGGCTGCGGAGTACCGAACTTAGGCCGGCGAACAAGCCCACGAGCGAGGCGGCCACACCGAGCGCCGCCACCATCGCCGTCCGGTTATTCGCGCCGGTGGGCGAGAACCCCACGTTGTGGTTGGTCAGGAAGATCGCGTAGCCCAGCATGAAAACGAGCACCCCGCCTACCAGAGCGCCACCGGCCAGCGGGCGACTGATCCACGACGATGCCGCGCTGACTTTGTACAGATACACCGCGGCGAGCACACCCACAGCTAGCGCAACCAGCAGGTTTTCGATACTGAAATAGTTGTGTGCGATCGTCCAAAGCACGCGCGGGACAGCCACGCCGTACCAGCCGTAATTCATACGGAGGGTATTGACGGCCAGGCTGATGAGATAGTGCAGATAGTCGCCCGGAAGCACGGCCCGTGGCGTATGGGTGACCTTGAAGAGCGCCAACGCGACGAGCGTGCTAGTGTTCAATACCGTCAGAACGAGTTGCACCACGGTGGGTCGGCGTATCCGGAAGGTGGCGCCGTCACGAATCGTCGTTCTTAGCCATGCAAATAACGGAATGAGCAGCAGGACTGGCATGGCCAACTCGTACCACAAAGCGCTAGCAACAGCTGCGATGAGACTGCCGGAGAGCCAAGCGTACGGATGGCTCGGTCGAACACGAGTGGCTCTGAGGCCAGCGTATAGACTGAAGAGGCAGAATGCCACGCTGGCATTGACTTCTAGTACGTCGAACCAAAAGCGAGTCGTCGAGTAGTTAGGCATCAATATGTAAATGAGCGCAACGGCAATGCTCAGTAGTCGATTGCCCGTTAGCTCGCGGAGCGTCAGGTACGTGAGAACGCCAACGGCGACGAGCACGAACCCATTTAGCAGGTGGTAGGGCAGCGGTCGTAAGTGTACGATCGGATAGAGAATCGCGTAGAAGGCGGCCTCGAACGGGCGCATGACTTCGAAGGTGCCGGCCCGAGCCCAAAGTAAGCCGAGAACGGACGTATCGGCTCGGGGCACCATATCGCCGAGAATCATCCAATCGTCACTGTAGAAGCCGAGACCAGCGATGTACGTGACCATGGACAGGATTGTAACGACGGCGATCAGCGCGCAGTCGCGGACGCAATCGTGAGCGCGAGTGAGGGACGCCAGCCTCTCACTCGGTTTCGGTCGGGGAAGCGAGACTGCGGCCTCTGCCGAGATCGCGGCGCGAAAGTCCGATTGTAGGGGCGAGCGTGCCTTTTCCATCGTTTCCTCCATTGACAAAATTGACAAAATCGCCCGGTCGCAAGGCGTGCAGCGTATAGGCCGTAGCACCTTCAACTAGCCCGATGCCATGCGAGCGGCCGCGGCGAGCAGATCCATCGCTCTGCATGCACTGAGGAGGGGAGTGAGCACTACAACGGTCGCGATCTAGCTTGCCACGAAGGTCGCGTCGGGCGTGACGGTCTGGGCGGGACCGCGTACGACGATGCGGTAATGGTAGGTCGCCCCCGGCGTGAGTCCCGTCAGCGTCCGCTCGTGAGTCGTCGCTGGGGTCTGGGCTGCTTGGTCGTCGAGATTGGTCTTGAGTAAGTAGTTGGGCCACCAGCTTGCTGGGCGCTGGTCGTTAAACGGCTCGGCCTTGCCGTAGGTATCGTACTCGACCCAGCCTGTGGTCGGGCGGTCGGTCTTCCAGGTAATGGTGGCGCTGGAGCCAGTCGACTGGACCTGCACGTCGCTGATCGTCGGTAGGGTCGCGGGACTGCTCCCCCCCTGCTCCCACACCGACTCGTCGGAGAGCCGGACCCAGACCTCGTTCGGCGCCTCGCCGTAGACCCAGTAGGCGTCGTCGAACGTCCAGTGCATCTGATCGTCCAGCGGCTGGACGGGCGTGCCGGCGCGGTGAGCGGCTGGCGCCGTGCCGGCCACGCCTCGGGTAACGCCGGTAAGGATGCTCAGGCCCGAGTTCAACCCATTGTCGGAGTAGTTGCCCGTGTAGGCGATGGTCTCGCCGTCGATCTGGACGCGCCCGGCCTGGGGCAGTTGGTAGGCGGGCATGACCCAAATGGCAGCGGGATGCGCGGGATCGAGCGGCGCCGGGTCGTCTCCGGGCGGCAGATCGCGGGCTAGCTGCACCGGATAAGGGGTTGACTGGAGCGGCCGCGGGGCGATCAGCTCGACGCGATCGGGAAGGCCGTAGCGGTCCTGAAGCGCGCCAATGCGTTCGGCCTCGGCCTTGATGCTCTCGGCGCGGCCTGGCGCCGTCGCGTCCTGCGCTAGCTCGTCCTCCAGGCGGTCTACGCCGCCCATGCCGAAGGCGGCACCAACGGCGTGCATACGCCGGGCCGACGCGACGTCATAGAGGGTGCCGGCGAGCTGCCCGCCGCTCGCGGCGACGTAGCGGCTGCAGAAGCTGGTGCTGGCATTGGGGGCTCCCAGGCACGTGCGGTAGCGGACGGCTCCCACAGCGAACGGGGCGCCCCACTCGCGTCCCCACACGGCGTACGGACTGGCCTGGTTGTAGTAGAGCGGCGGCAGAAAGGCTTGCGGGTTCTCGGCTTGGATGTAGCCGCCGTTGCGGAGCGTCCACAGGTAGAAGTCGAGGAATAGCGGCGCCTCGGCCTGATAGACAAGGGGAACCTGGGCGTTGGTATCGACGAAGCGCCCCTGCATGCCGTTGTCGAGCCAATACTGCCGCGTCCAGCGCTTCATCCAGTCGAAGATGCCGGGCGCGAGGTAGGTCACCTGTCGCTTGCCGTCGGGGTCGGTCCGGGTGAACTCGGGATGCTGCTGGAACACAGCCGAGCACGGCCAGCTCGTGTCGAAACGGGATAGCTCATGGCTGGGGCCGGCGGTGGAGCCGGGGCAATGATCGCCGTGGTAGTACCACTGGCTCCAGAAGCTCATATCCATGCCGAGGAGCCGCGCTAGATCGAGGCCGTCGCGCATCTCCTGGAACGTGCCCAGGAAGTACGGACCGCCACTCGCCGGCGGGGGAGCAAGGCCGGGCAGATCGCTGACGTTGGGGTAGAACATATCCGGCGCCAGCGGATCATAACCGTGGATCGAGCTTGGGTCGCCCGGGGTGGCCGCGGAGTACATGGCGAGGATGTTTTGCAGGCTGGCGTGTCGCTGTCGCCAGGTGGTCCAGCCAGTGGCGCCCAGGTAGGTCGCGGAATTTGCCAGACTGGCCCACGTTTCGTTGCCTGCGGCTCCCGCCTCGCGCGCCGGCGTTAGGTGCTGCGGGCCGAGCTGCAAGGATGCGAGCCAATCACGCAGCAGGGCGTAGCGCGCGTCGAGGTAGCGCTGCGGCAGCGCTCGATCTGGCTCGCGCTTCCAGAGGAAGGCCACGGGATCGGAGATGTCGACGCCATCGCGGGTCGTGCCGGTTGTCGCCTTCCAAGCCTGAAAGCCCGGCGTGGAGCCGTCGCTGCTGAGGTGCCAGTCCCCGAAGGCCGCCGGATCAAAGAGGTTCGGCTGCTCCAAGACGAACGTGCCCGCGGGGTGCGTCAAGATCGTCCAGAAGCTCGCGCCGTCGGAGCGTTCCAGGCGCGCGTCGACGCCCGCCACCCACGGGAACTCCAGCACGCCGTCGCCGTCGCCGTCAAACGCCCACGCCGCCAGGCCCGTCGCGTCCCCGCCCACGGCGCCGATCCCGGACTGCTGGGTTTGCAGGCCGACGCCGTCGACGCCGGCGGGGGGCGTGACCGCGGCGGTCAGGGTATAGCCACTGCCGGGGGATAGGGTAGCGCTGGTGTAAGTCAGGGCCAGCTTGTAGCGGGTCGTCGGCCCGTTGTGCTGAGCGCTCGCCGGCATGTCGCAGTTGAACGTAACGCTATCCGCCGTGGTCGTGTAGCTCTGGAACGCGGGCCGCCAGCCGCCATCCCAATTCGCCCAGCGATCGGGATCGGCGGTTAGACGATCTGTCGGCGCGACCAGGGCGGTAACATCGGGCGCCGGCCAGCGCGCTGCCGCGGGCACCGGCCCAGCGAGCGGCGTGCCGTCCGCATCTTGCCAGGCAAACGTGCGACAGAGGTCCGTGTCGAACACGACGTGCTGGCCGGTCGGGAACGTGACGTCGAGCACCTGCACGGCGCGCGGCGCGCCGGGGTAGGTCGCGGTCCCCGGAACGACAGCGAGGCCAGTCTGCGAGGGCGCCCGAGCCGGCGGCCCGATAAGGAGCAACAGGCCGCCGGCGATCGCCGCCAGGACCTTGTCCGATGTCAAGTGCAGCACTGGTCCCTACGGTTCACGCTTGCTTGCTAGACCCCGCCCGATCATGCCCGAACTTGGGCGAGCCGCAGCACGCCGGCGGCTTCCATCTTCGACTGGGCCGCCGCAAAGGTATCGCCAAGATCCGGCTGGTCGGCCGCCCAGGCCAGGTACTCGCGCACGATTTGCGCTTCGGGCACCTCCGGTGCCCAGCCTAGCGCTCGCAGCCGCGAGACATCGGAGAAGATGTGGCGGGTGTCGCCGACCCGGTACATTCCGGAGAACCGCGGCTCGATGACGACGCCTGCCGTCTGGATCACGAGCGCGGCCAGCTCGCGCACGGAAACCATGCGGTCGCCGCCCACGTTGAAGACCTGATAGTCGGCGCGCTCGTCCTCGAGGACGAGGAGATTGGCCCGGACCACGTCCTGCACGGCGACGTAGTCGCGCAGCTGCTCGCCGTCCTCGTAAAGCACCGGCGGCTTGCCCGTGAGCGCTCGCACGGCGAATGAGCGAAGCGCCCCCGAGTAAGCGTTGCGGAACGACTGGCGTGGCCCCTGTACGATCGAGTAGCGCAGGGCCACGCTGGGGATGCCGTAGCGGCGGCCCAGTTTGATCGCCACGTCCTCTTGATCGCGCTTGGACAGAGCATAGCTATTGTGGGGCCGGGCGAAGGCCTCGTCGGTCCATAGCGGCGTTAGTGGCTCCCCGCATTCGGGGCAGCCGACATCCCAGTCAGCTCGCGCGAGCTGTTCGGGCGTCCGCTGATCGGGATGCTGCAGCCCGTGTATCGGACACTGGTACTTCCCTTCGCCGTAGACGGCCTGCGACGATGCGACGACGACCTTGCGAATGGGGAGGCACTCGCCCACGATGATCTCGTAAAGCAGGGCGGTGCCGACACTGTTGGTGTGGAAGAAGTGGGAGAAGTCGGTGAGGTAGTCCTGATAGGCGGCGAGGTGGAAGACCGCGTCGACCCCTTCGAGCGCCCGCCGCAGCTCCGCCGGGTGCACGACACTGCCCCGACACACCTCCACCTCGGCGGGTAAGTAGGCGGGGACCTCGCCCGTATGCACCGGCGGCTCCAAGGAATCGAGCACGCGCACGTCGTAGCCCCGCGCAAGCAGCGCGTCCACCGTATGCGAGCCGATGAATCCTGCCCCTCCCGTGACTAGGACTTTGCGCACCGAGTCAGACATGCATAGTACTCCAATCGATGGTGACGGAGGTTAGAGGGCGCCCCGCGTCCACCTGCTGCTGCGCTAGCGTGATGGCGTGACGCTGCAGACCGCGGAGGCTCGCGGGAAGGTCGTCCAACGGGAAATGCGCCCAGCCGTCGACCTCGATGCTCGTCGCCATCGGGGGCACTTCGACATCGCACGCGTAGGCCAGCCGGAGCGCGGGCAGCTTCGGCTCCCGTAAGGCGGCGACGAGGCGACGCACCACGATCTGCCCCGCGACTTCCTCCTGGAATTCGCGACACAACGCTTCCTCGGGCGTCTCGTCCCCCTCGAGCCGGCCGCTGGGCAGCCCCCAAGGGTGGGCGCGGTCGTGGGTGTGGCGGAACAGCAGCACGCGGTCGTCGGCGTCGATGACCACGGCCCACACGCTCACGATGAAGCGCGGGCCAAACGGCGCTAGGACTGCCGTTTTGAGGCTCTCGTTGGGCAAGATGCCCCAGAGCCGCGCCGGGAGGCGGAGCATGGCCTGGCTCAGGAGGCGCCGTTGGCCCGGAGCACGGCCGGGATCGTTCGCACGAGGATCTTGAGGTCCAACCATAGCGACCACTCTCTGATGTACTCCGTGTCCAGTCGTACCCATTCGTCGAAGTCGCGGATATTGTTGCGGCCGGACACTTGCCAAAGGCAGGTGATGCCCGGCTTGACAGTCAGCTTCTGCCGCTGGGCTTCAGTGAACTCGACGTATTCGGACTGGAGCGGCGGGCGAGGCCCCACGAGGCTCATGTCACCTTTCAGGACACTCCACAGTTGCGGCAGCTCGTCGAGGCTGTAGCGCCGCAGGATACGCCCGACGGGCGTGACGCGCGGATCGTCCGGCATCTTGAACACCGGACCGCGCATGGTATTGTTCGCCAGCAGCAGCGGCTTCAAAGCATCGGCGTTGGGCACCATCGTTCGGAACTTGTAGCTGGTGAACGGACGACCGTGCTGTCCCACCACCCGCCAGTGGTAGAGCACCGGGCTTCCCGACGTGCGCCGCACGACCAGCGCGATGGCGCCAAGCAGCGGCGAAAGCGTCACCAGAAGAGTACCGGCGACGAGCACGTCGACGAGCCGCTTGGTGAACAGTTGGGCTGAGTGACTTATCATGAGGCGCTTCCCCCATGTGACCGGTCCGCCGGGCGGTTCGGAGGGCGCAATGCCCCGGCTCCTATCGCCTCGTGGAGAGTTCGTACCGCGCACTCGCTGGAGCGGCAGCTTCTTCCGCTGGGAGTACGCGCGCGGGCGGCTGGAATTCAGCTACCTGGCCCCGGACTGCCGGGCGAGGCGCCACGCGCCGAAATCCATTGATGCTCATGGTGACGAGGTAGCTCAGGGCCATCGCTCCGTAAACGAAAGCGTTGACCGGCGCCGGGTAGCGGGGCGCGATGTTCTTGCGGTGATAGAGCAGGATCGACCGGTGCCAGTGATAGATCATGGAGAAGGGACGGAGGCGCGTGCTGCTCCCCTTGTCGTGGTGCGCGATGACTGCCGGATGGTAGACGACCCGCCAGCCGTCCTGTTTCGCCCGCCAGCACCAGTCCTCGTCCTCACAATACATGAAGAAGCGCTCGTCGAGGAGGCCGATGCGGGCTATGGTGGCGCGGCGAATGAGCAGGAAGGCGCCCACGACGGCATCGACCTCGGTGAGCATGTCGTCGTCGAGATAGGACAGGTAGTAGCGCCCGAAACGACGATGGTTGGGGAACAGCCAGGAAAGCCCCGTCAGCTTGTAGAAGTACGTCGCCGGCGTCTTGAACGTGCGGCGCGCGGGCGGGTCCAGACGGCCGCTCGGCAGCAAGATCTTCGGCCCGAGGATCCCGACGTCGGGATGGTCGTCCAGATAGGTCGTGGCCGTCGCGAGGGCACTCGGCGCCAGCACGACGTCGGGGTTTAGGAGAAGCAGGTAGTCGCCCTGAGCCAGTCGGAGCGCCTGGTTGTTGGCGGCGGCGTAGCCCCGATTGTCGGCATTGCGTATCACTCGCAGACCAGGAAAGGCTGCTTCGATCCCGGCGAGGCTGTCGTCGGTCGAAGCGTTGTCGACGAGAAACACCTCATCCGTGGCCTGGAGCTGCGGCCATAGCGCGCTCAGACAGCGCCAGATGTGCGCACCACTGTTGTAAGTCACCGTGACTACGGAGACGCGCGAACGAGTCATGGGCTGCTCCTGTCGAGAGAGGCGCCGAACGGCGGTTGGGCGGGGAACTCGGACGCGCGGCGCGTCCAGGCGATGGTCGGCACACCTGGCCGCCGCCGGCGCTCGCGCGCCGCGCGGCCCGTGGTCGCGAGGACTTGCTCGTAGATCGCCTCGACGCGGCGGGTCACGGCGGTGATGTCGAAATGCCGCGTGACGTGCGCCCGGGCCGCACGACCGAGCTGCTCCGCGAGAGGGCGATCGCGGAGCAGGCGAATGACGGCCGCGGCGGCGGCGTCCACGTCGCCCAAGGGCACCAACAGGCCGAGGTCGGGACGGTCAATGATCTCGGGGACGCCGCCGGCACGTACGGCGACGACTGGCTTGGCAGCAGCCATGGCTTCCACAATCACGATCCCGAACGGCTCGGGCCGAGTCGAGCAGTGGACGAAGACATCCATCGCGGTGAGGAGGTCTGGGATGTCCAAGCGGTCCGCGAGCAGCGTCGTACAGGCCTCCAGGCCGAGTGCGTGGATGGTAGCGCGCAAGCTCGCCTCATGGTTCGGATAGGCGGGCAGGCGCGAGCCGACGAGCAGGAAATGGGCTTCGGGGACGGCCGCCCGGACGCGCGCCGCCATACGGAGGAACTGGTGCGCCCCCTTCCAGGGAATAAAGCGCCCGACGAAGCCGACGACGGGCACGTCGGCAGGGATACCGAGCTGACGCCGCACGCCAGCGCCATCCTGGGCGGGCTGGAAGCGGTCGAGGTCGATCCCATTGTGCACGACGTCGATGCGGCCGCGTGCCCAGGCCGGGAAGCGTGCGCGCACGGCCGCGGAGCTGACGATGATGCGGGCGGCGAGCGCCCCCGTGAGCGCGTACAGTGCCTGCCCGACAAGTCGTGGGCGGTCGAGGAACTCCCCGCTGTGCCAGAGCGACGGGCGCCCGGCCAGCCGCGCCGCCAGGCCGCCCGAGAGCACTAGAAGTGAGTTCGTGTATACGAGGTCCACGCCGCGCGCCCCGATTAAGCGATGGATTTGTCCGACGCTGGCGGCCAGGGAGGCCAACAGCGGTCCCGGGCGTGCGGCGCGGTTGATGACCGGGAGCGGCGCGTGGAGCACCTCGACGCCGAGGGCGGCGTAGGCGTCGTCGAACGGCCCGGGCCCCGGCAGCAGGACGAGCGGGCGGAACCGAGCCTTATCGAGGGCGCGCACGGTGGCGAACAAGTCGGTGTCCGTGCCGCCCAGCTCTGCCGTCGCGTTGATGTAGAGAATTGTGCGGGCGCTCACGCGCGGCTCCTGACGACCCGAGCGGGATTGCCGACGGCGATGGAGGCCGGGGGAATATCTCGCGTGACGACCGAGCCCGCGCCGACGACGGACCGTGCGCCGATGCGCACTCCGTCTAGAACGATCACACTGTTCCCGAGCCAACACCCATCCTCGACGACGATGCCGCGTCGACTCACTCCCTGTTCGTTGATTGCCCGCGTCGGGTCTTCGAATTCGTGATTCTCAGCCAGGAGCTGCACGTAGGCGCCGAACGCCACGTCGCGGCCGATCGAGACTGGCCCCCCGGCGCCTAAAACGCTGTGCGGTCCGATATAGCTGTTGTCGCCGATCTCGAGCCCTTCGCCCGGGTTGGTGAGGTGGCTCGTCACCTGGACCCAGCCGAACTCGCGGATGCGGACGTTGTTCCCCAGCGTCACGCCGCGGCGGCCATAGCAGCTCATGAAGACGTAGTCGCCGATCACCACGTTGCGCCCGACGGCGAGGTAGTCGGGAAAGAGCACCTTCGCCTGATGGCCGAGGAAGAAGCGGCCACCGCAGGCGCGGAGCCGCGGTCGCAGCAGCAGGCCGCGCAGCAGGGGCCAGCAGCCTTTCTGGTAGGCGTAGTAGAGCACGACGGACAGGGGGGGCGCGGAGGCCGGGTCCGCGTCCCGCGTCAACTTCTCGCGGCCGACCCCCATGAGTCGTGTGTACAGCCGCGTGGCTAGCGAAGACCCAGTCAGCACGGCCATATCAGCGGTTCTCCTCGTGGATCTCGTGGTACACGGCGACGGTTTCCCTAGCGGTTCGGTCCCAGGTGAAGGAACGCGCGCGCTCGAGCCCGCGCTGCCGAAGTGTTGCCTGCAACTCACGGTCGGTCGCGACTCGGACCACGGCGTCGACCATCGCGTCCACGTCCGTCGGACAGACCAGGAGACCAGCGTCACCGACGACCTCGGGCAGCGAGCCGGTATTTGAGGCGATTACGGGCGTGCCGCAGGCCATCGCCTCCAAGGCGGTCATGCCGAAGCCCTCGTAGAGCGAGGGGGTGAGCAACACGGCGGCACGCGCGTAGAGCCGGATGAGCTCGGCGCGCGAGACGGCGCCCACGTGCTGGATGGCGTTCTCGATCCCGAGACGGGCGATGAGCGCTTGCTGGCTCGCGGTAAAGGCTCCGCCCACCTTGATGAGAACCACCGGCGTGTCCAGCCGCTGGCGAAGGCGCGCCAGCGCGTGAAGAACGCCCTCAACGTTCTTGTACGGTCCGCAATGTCCCACGTGCAGGAGCCGCAGACCGTCGTCGGCGCGGCTGTCGTCATGGCAGTCCGGGGCCGGACGGAACTCCGCGGACACGCCCTGGGGGACCACGCGCACCCGTTCGGGGCAGTAGTCGGTGAACCGTAACAGGTCACGCTTGGAGCTGTCCGACGGCACGATCACCCGTGCCACGCGGCGTATCGCTTGGAGGCTAAGCTTGTGGCCAAGGATGCTGACCCTGGGATAGCTGCCGACCGGCAGCTCGCGCGCTTCGAGCCGCAGCAGGACGGCGTCGTGAAAGGTCACGACGGTCCGTCGCGGATCGAGAGCGAACGCGAGATGCCCGTAGCCGTGGTCGACGACGTGGTTGACGTCAGCGTCCTGGCCGCGCACGGACCACTGATAGATGCCGTACCGGTCGACGTAGCCGGCGAGCCGCGCCAGGGGCCCCCATCGACCGGCCGCCGCGCGCAAGCGTCCGCTGGCTCGGTAGTGCTCGACCGTCAGGCCGTTGCCCATCGCAGCCAGCCCCTCGGTCAGCTGGTGGGCATACACTTCCATGCTCAGACGCCCTTCGCCGGGCAGCGTGTGAAAGAGCCGAACAATCATGAGATAGGTCGGTCAGAGAGCAGGATGGGGCCACCAGCGGGCGAGTAGCCGGGCTACGAGATCGGCGTAGGCGAGATACCAGCCGCCGACGCGCGCTGCCAGGCGATAGTGGAAGGAGCATTCGGGATCTCGGGCCAGGCTGCGCTGGGCCTCAAAGATCGCGCGCGCCTGCCGCGCCAGACCGCGCGGGCTGTCCCGCGCGGCGAGACTGACGACGACCGCCGACAGGACGCCAGGCCCAAAGCCTCGCGTCTCCGCCGCCAGGTCACGGAGCCCGCCGCGGGCGTAGGCGCGGGCGGCGAGAGTGCGCATGGTGAAGCGCCATTCGGGCATCTTCTTCCAGCGGCGCGAAATCGACGCGTAGGTCATGTTGGAGGCGTGCCACCGATACCGCGCCCCGATGGCGGGGTTGTAGATGAACGGCCCTTTGAGCGCGAGCTGTCCCCACCATAGATAGTCCTGGCACCATGGCCAGGTCTTTCCGCCCCAGAAAAGGTCCGTCAGCGCCGCCCGCCGGAGCACGACCGACGAGCACGCCATCGGGGGACTGCCCTGCAGCCAGACGCCGAATCCCGTGTCACGCCAATCGGATAGTTCGATAGTCGTGGCGGTCGACCAGTGTGGCTTCAGGACGCCGCTCTTGCCGTCGCCGAAGACCTCCGTGGCGGAGCAGTAAAACGGGGCCTCTGGGTGCTGTTCGAGAGCGCGGACCGCTTCTCCCAAGTGGTGTGGCAGCCAGAGACAATCGTCTTCGAGGATGGCCACATAGCGAGTCGTCGGCGCGGCCAGGGCCCAGCGCCAGTTGCGAACCATGCCGAGATTGCGTGGGTGCCGATGGACCGTGAGGCGTGGATCGCCAAACGATGCCACGAGCGAGGCTACGTCATAGTTGGACGCGTCGTCCGCGACGAGCACCACGAAGCGTTCGTAGTCCTGCGCTAGCACGGAGGCGAGCGCCTCGGCGAGAAACTTCGGGCGGTTGTGCGATGGGATGACAACCGTGACCAGGGGCTCAATCATCGCCGACTCCCTGCCGGGGCGCGGCTGCCGCCAGTAAAGCGGAGCGCTGGCCGCCCCGCTTGCGCGCCCACGCCTCCACGTAGAGGCGTTCGTACTGCAGGACGACCTGCTCCCAGTCGAAGCGCGCCACGCGCGCCAGGCCGGCGATCGTCAAGCGCTCACGCCAGGCGTCGTCCCGCAGCACGGCCAGCAAGGTCTCGCCCAGCCGCGCGGGCGACGTAATCACCCCGTATCTCCCGCCGGCCAGCACTTCGCGCGCCCCGGGATTCGGGGTGGCGATCACCGGCGTCCCGCTGGCCATCGCCTCGGCATAGGGTCGCCCGAAGCCCTCGTAGCTGCTGGGCAGGCAGAAGGCCCAGGCGCGGCGGTACAGGTCGGCCAGGGTTGCGAGCGGCAGATTGGCATAGCAGGCCACGCCGGGCGCCACGACAGCGTCTTCGCAGACGAGCCAGAGCTGGGCCTCGGGGATGACCGGCAGGACGACCCGTTGGAAGGCGTCCAGGAGCAGGAAGGCCCGCTTGCGATCGTACAGCCGGTGGCCGACGAAGAGGATGGAGGGCGCGTCTGATTTCTGACCGGCAGGCCGGAACACCGTCGTGTCAATGCCTTGGGGGATGACCGCTCTCGCACCGGGGAAGAAGGCATTCGAGTTTTGGGAGATGCCGACGGCGGCCGTGGCCCGAGCGACGCCCAGCAGCTCCAGAGGATAGAGCGAGAGCTGCATCAGGCGAGTGGTCAGCTTCCGCGCGTGCCAGGCTTCAGCCAGCGCTGCGCCGCTAATAGTGCGAACGACGGGCGTCGCGGTCCGCAGGAAGTGGTTGTCGCCCAGCGCATGCACCACGTCGAAGCCTTCGTATGTCTGCCGAGCGAGCCAGAGGCCGAAGCCGTAGCAGCGTCCCAACCGACCGCGCAGGTAGGGCAGATCAGGCGCGGGCTGGTTGACGGCGTAGGTCGCGTCGGCAGGGGGCGGATCGAGCGAGAACACTGTCACCGCGTGTCCGCGCGCCGTGAGCCGGTTCGCGAGCTGGTGGGTGAAGTGCCCTACGCCGCCCTGCGAGCGGCTGGGCAGAAAGCTCTGAAGGAGCGCGAGCTTCACCGTACTCTTCCTGAAGCCATTAACGTGCGCTGGCGGGGATGGGCCTGACTGCTGAGGCAGCGCGGCGCCGGTTGGGCGCGAGTGGAGGCGCGATGGCATCCCAGGCGGCCTGAATGCGCCTGGCAGTTTCCGCGGCTGTAAACTCCACCGTGCGGGCAGCCGCGCCGAGCGCTTCGCGGCGCTCGCGGTCGGCGAGTAGCTCGACGAGGCGGTCGGCCAGGACCGCGGGTTGACCGGGAGGAACAAGGATTCCCGTAACCCCATCCGCGATGATTTCCGCGGCGCCGCCACAGCGCGTGGCGATGACGGGCTTACCCGCCGCCATGCCTTCGAGAACGACGAGCCCGAACGCCTCGGGGAAAACCGAGGCCTGCACGACCACGGTTGAAGCCCTCAGGATCGCAGGCACGTCCCCTCGCTGTCCGAGGAAGTGGACCGCTTGACCGAGCCCCAGCCGAGCGGCGAGCCGCCGTAGCTGCGCTGGGTAGGCGGCGTCTAGACCGAACAGGGCATCACCGACGACAAGGAAGTGCGCGGTAGGGAAGCGTGCGCGCACACGCGGCGCCGCGGCCAACAGGACGTGCTGGCCCTTGCCTGGCTGGAGGCGCCCCACAATCGTGATCAACGGCGCATCGCGGCTGATGCCGAGCTCGTCACGGATATCGGTCGCGGCACCGCGCAGCAGCAACTCCTGGAAGCGCGGCTTGTCCAGCCCCGGATAGACGACGCGTACCTTGCTAGCCGGGGCGCCGAGCTGGAGGAGCTGACGCCGCGCGGCCTTGGAGGTGGCGAGGTAGCAACTGGCGGGCACCCGCAGAGCCAGCCAGTTGAGGGGGCTGTGCGCATCCAGAATCTCGTGAACGTGCCAAACACAGGGCTTGCGGTGTAATAGGGCTGCCAGACCGGCGACGATATGCGCCTTGGCCCCATTCGCGTGGACGACCGCTGCTCCGGTTCGCCGGATCGCGGTGCTGCAGCACCGTACCGCGGCAGCGAGCGTCCGGGGGTCGCGGTAGCGACCGGCGGGGTGATGGGTTACGATGGCGTGCGGCGCCGCCTCCTGGGACAGGGAGCCGGGAGCGGCTAGGACGAGTAGGTGGGCCTCCCAGCGGCTGACATCTCGCAGGCGCAGGGTGTCCAGAAGAACTCGCTCGGCCCCGCCGACCTCGCCCACCGATTCGACGAGCAGGACGCGGCGCTTCATTGCGACGCTCCGTGCATCGGCGCTCTGCCCCGGGCGACGGGGCTCCGCCCGGCCTCCGGCGGGTCGGCTACGGTCGCGGCTAAGGATGCGGCCGCTCCGCTGAGAAACCAGACAGGCAGCGCATCGATCGCGAGCTCGTAGCCGCCGATGGTGGCGAGCATCTGATAGACCAGAATCGCGGCGAGCAAGCTGGCGGTACTCGCCGCGCCTGCCCGGGACGCCCGAGCCTGAGCGCGGAACGACGTGAGGCAGAGGGTCCCGAAGAGCCAAAGATAGGCGATGAGCCCGACGAGGCTCAGGTCGGCCACGACCTTGGCGAGGGGTACCTCGATAAACAGCGGAATCGAATTGGCCACGTAGCGCGTGCCAAGGGACGTGGCACCCACGCCCAGCCCGATAGGCGCATTTTCGAGCGCGATAACCGTGTAGCTCCAGAAAGCCTCCGCATGCGAGCCGAAAACGTTGCCCCGGTTCTCGCTTAGCTCGCGCACGCGCTCAAGGCCGGCAGATCCCGTGAGCAGGCCGACGACGAGCATCACTAGGCCGAGGGTGAGCGCCGCGACCGGCACCGTCCAGAGCTTGCCGCGGAGCGCCAAGATCAGGGCGACCGCTGGGGTGAGCAAGAGGTAGGAGGCACGCTGGCCCTCGATAAGCTCGACCCCTACTAGGAGTGCCAACAACCCCCAAAGGAGGGCGCGCCGGCGACCGGTCGTGCCCAGCACCATGCCGACGCTCAACAGGATCACGACTGATAGGAACTCGGCGAAGTGGGAGGGCCAGCTAAACGTCGCGTTCGGCCGGAAGATCCAATCCGAGGAGCCAAACGTCACGAAGGTAGCGTTCGCGAACGCCTGCCCCTGACTGGCATAGGCGCTCGGCCCAAGACGGTACTGATATACGGCGAGCGCGCAGATGGGCACGGCGCAGATCAGCACGAACCAGACGAAGCGCCGGACGTCTTGCTCGGTCTGGAGCATCTCCCGGGCCACATAGTAGAGCGGCAAGTAGAAGATCCACGTGCGCAGGCCGATCAGCGCCTGCTCACCGTTGATGACGAACGGGTTCAGCGCCTGGATCAACGCGATCGCCATAAAGACCGCGAGCGGTACATTGACCGGCGTCGCGGGAACGATGGACTTGCCCGCAAGCAGCCGACCACCGAAGACACGTAAGTAAATTGCCGCGATCATCATATCTTTGAGGACCAGCACGCTGGGAGTATCGAAGCGATTGCGGAGATAGCCCTCGACGAAGAGGACCAGAAACACGCCATAGACCGCGGGACGCCAGTAGACCAGGCAGAACAGAAACACGGCCGCCGCGACCAGGTAGAGGCCGAGCGCGGAATACTGCTCATGCACCGCGGCCGCAGCAAGCACGGCGGTCAGCACCGCGGCGCCGAACACGAGGCCGACGATCATCGCGCCCTGATACGAGCGAGGGACGGAGGCACGAGCCGCGATCAAGCCGCCACCTCCAGAAACTGCCGCGCGATGGCTTCCCAGGTGAAATGGCGCAGGTACAACCGGCGGGCGCCGTCGCTCAGGCGCGCTCGGAGTGCCGGCGACGCGAGCACCAGGCGCACGCGCTCGGCGAGGGCGCCCGGGTTGTCGTCGGGCGCGAGCATAATGTTCTCGCCATTGACGAATATCTCTGCGGTTTCCGGTCCACGATAGGCGACGATTGGGAGGCCGTGAGCCAGGGCAGCTACGAGGGCCGTGCTCCGCGTGGAGGCGCCGACATCCCGGGTGTGAACGTACACGTCGAGGGCAGCGAGAGCGCACGAGGCGTCGCGCGGTGCGATGTAGCCCGTCAGCTTGATGCGGTCGGCAACCCCGAGCCGCCGCGCCAGACCCAGGACCGTCGTTTGTCGTCGCGCGTCGGTCGGCAGGCCGCCCAACAAGGCCAGGTGTGTGGATGGCAGGTCGCGCAACAGGGCGACCAGGCGCTCCGGGCGCTCGCCGATGCCGAGCGGGCTGAGACTGCCCAGCAGCGGCTCTTCTCCCGCGCCGAGCGCTCGTCGCATGGCCGCCCGCTCATGCGGGCTGCTTGCGCTCGGCACGATGTTCGCGCCTACCGGCACGACTCTCGGCGCCAGGCGATGATGAGTCCAAGCGCGGAGCAGGTCCGCGTATCGCTGGTTCGTCACTACCAGCCGATGGCAGCCCCACGCCAGCAGCCCCAGCTGCGCGCGGTGTGCGGCCGCCTGGACGGCGCGTCGTGGGTGGAGGGACCACCCGAGAGCCAACTCGTGCATGACGCCGACAATACGGGCGCGAGTCACGCGGCGGAGCGCCAAGGGAAGCAGCGCGATCGCGGGGGCCACGCCGCCCCGGCCGTACATCGCCGGCACGTACTGCAACCCGACGACATCCGGCGCCGTGTCGCCCAGCTGGCGTGCGGCCGACACGATGCTCCGCATTCCCCAGTCCGCGAGTGTGGGCGCCACGTCCACCGCGGTCGGCCGCTGCGGTGCGCCAGCGGCGCCGCGCGTGCGCCGCGAGGTAAGCACCTGGATGCTGTGGCCGAGGTCCGCCAGAGCGTGCCCCAGATGGCAGGTGTAGTCCGCCACGCCACCCGCGGTAGGCGGATAGTCGGCGGACACGAGCGCGATCTTCACGCGACCTTGCGCAAAACGACGATCTGCTTGTAGCCGTAGGGTCGCAGCGGAGGAAGACACCGATAGACGAGCTGATCGAGACGCTCACAGGCGACGTTGACCGGGCGATTGCGATAGCCGAAGAACTTCATGTCGACGAGACGGAAGCACTCGAAAACTGGATAGTGCACCTCGACCGCGCCGTCAAAGATCTGGCCCAGCGCCCGTATGTCCTGGCGCCTCAGAGGGTATTCGTCGTCGGTGCTCCACTTGGGGATACCGAAGTGACCACACAGGTGGCGGGCGAGCATCAGCACGGGATTATTTGCGTTGTTCTCCTGGAACACTGCCCAACCACCTGGACGGAGAACCCGCTTGATCGCGTGGCCGGCCTGGCTCACGTCGAGATGGTGGAGAATATCTTGGCCGTGTACCAGATCGAACGACGCATCGGGGTACGCGAGCGCGTAGGCCGACATCACCTGGGCCTCAACGCGCTGACCCACGCCGCTGGCCCGTGCTCGCTCGCGCGTGATCTCGACGCAACGAGCGGAGACGTCCACAGCGGCCACACGGGCGCCGCGCAAGGCCAGGAGCGCACTGGAATGGCCAACCCCGCAGCCCAGATCCAATACCCGCTTGCCGCGCACATCTCCCAGCAGGCGCAGCCGGGCGCGCGCGTAGGGGTCTAGCCCACCCGTCTGGACTGGTTCCACGGAGACAGTACTGGCAAACGCGTCCCAGAAATGGCTCTCGCGCGCTTGCTCGCGCGCGGCGCGCTCGTCAGCGAGTCTAGCCTGTACCGACATGCCCACTTAACTCCCCGCTAGACGCGTCGCTTTTCGCCCGATCCGTTGGCCACCAGCGCGTGCTCACGAACGCCGCCGTACGGCGGAAGGGCTACCAGGCAGGGACCGGCCACCAGCGAGCCAGGAGGCGTGTCTGGAGGTCCGCCCAGCGCAGCCACCAGGCCCCGAGCTTTGTGGCGAGGCGATAATTGATCGCGCAGCCTGGCTGGGTCGCCAGGTCGCGCCGCTTTTCGAAGATGCGGCGGGCTTGCCGGGCGAGGCCGGGAGGGCTGTCCAGGGCGCTGAGCGCAATGACCATGACGGAAAGCGCCGAGGGCGAGAAGTCGCGGGTTTCTGCCTCTAGATCCCGCAGCGCCCCGGCTGCGTACGCCCGCTTCGCTAGCTCGCGGATGACATAGAGCCAGTGCGCCTTGCCGCGGCTGTTGCGATAGCCATATGTGTCATTGCCCTCGTGCCATCGGTATCTCGCCCCGAGCCGTCCGTCGAAGAGAAAGGGGCCGCGCAGCGCTAGCTGCCCGCACCAGAGATACTCCGGGCACCACGGCCAGGACTTACCGCCCCAGAACAGCCCCTCTAGGGCCTCCCGCCGGAACACCACGGAGGAGGCTTGGACGGGGCAACCGCGCAGCCAGATAGCGTATCCCATCTCGCGCCAACAACAGAGCTTCAAGGCGTCGTCAGTGCTCCAGCTTGGCTTGAAAATGCCGGTATTGTCCCCAAACCACTCCACTGGACAGCTGTAGAAGGTAGCGTCTGGGTGCTGCTCGAGCGCCTCGACGGCGTCCCGCAGATGGTGCGGAAGCCAGAGGTTGTCGTCTTCCAAGAACGCGACGTAACGTGTCGCGGGCGTGCAGAGCGCCGCACGCCAGTTCCGGCGCACCCCGACGTTAACCGCTTGCTGTAGCAGCCGGATGCGGGAATCCTTGTAAGACGCGATCTGCGCTTCGATGTCGTACGGTGACTTGTCGTCCACGACGAGGACGTCAAAGTCTTGCATGCTCTGCGCTAGGACGGATTCTAGCGCCTCGCGCAGATACGCGGGACGATTGTACGTAGCGATGGCAACGGTCACCAGCGACATGGGCGTGCCTCGTCCCTCTGCGGTGGGCAGGGGCGGTGGTTTCGGACCGCGTGCGCGATCAGGCGCTCGAGCCCGGTCAGGTGCTGACCGAGTGTCAACGTTGCCAGCACCCAGGCGCGCGCACGCCGTCCCATGGCCTCTCGGCGGCCGGGGTCTGCCAGTAGCGTTGCGAGCGCCGACGATAGGCCCGGGATGTCGCCGGGAGCTACGCTCAGCCCGGTCTCACCGTGGATCAGCCACTCCGGAACTGCACCTGAGGAATACCCGACGACTGGACGCCCGCGGATAAACGCCTGTGGCCCTACCTGGCCGTATGGCTCCGGCCACAGGGATGGCACGACAACCACCGCCGCGGCAGCAAACGCATCCTCTAGATCCCCGCCACTCAGCCAGCCCCTGAACTCGACCTGTGCCGTCAGGCCCAGCCGCGACGCCAAGACCCGGCCGGCGGGCAGCTCCGGCCCGTCGCCGGCCACCAGCAGCCTCCAACGCCGATGCGGGAGGCGCGCCAGCGCTTGGAGGACGTGGGATAGGCCCTTCTCTCGGCTTACCCGGCCCACGAACAGGACGGTAGGCTCGGCGCCGTCGTTCGGCGCGGGCGGCGCCGGCGCTTCCGCAGCGAAGGGATAGTTGACCACGTGGACCTGCTCGTCGTGATAGCCCGCCGCGAGAAAGCGGCCTTTGACAAACTCCGAGATGGCGACGACCTGAGCCCGCTGGAGCCAGGCGCGTGAGGCGACCACGTGGCGGTATGCGCTGAGCAGCGGCCCCGGCCGCCGGGTGTAGCAGCCTTTGGTATACGCGTTGACGAGACAGGACCGACCGACGGTGTGAGTGCAGGCGGCATTTGGCAGCCGCCACCATTGAGTGGCCGCAGGGCAGACGGCTCCGTAGTCCTGCGCCATCAATATCGTTGGCACCAAATTCACCAGGAGCCGTCCGACGCCGGGATTGGGCAAGCAGTAGACGAGGGCTGCATCGGCGCGGGTATCGCGAATCAGGCACTCTAGCTCCGCCAGCGTCTCTGGTACCCGCCCCGTGAAACGCATCAGGCCTGGCAGCTCGACGGCCTGATCGGCCAAGGTCAACCGCGCTGGATTGCCATCTCGGTAGACGACTACATTCTCCGCCCCGCGCTGCTTGAGGGGGGCAAGAATCTCTTCCAGGTAGCGGTCGCCGCCGCCGGCTCCCCAGCCAAACCGATCAGCAACGTGCAAGAGCTTCATAGCCACGAGGCGAATCCCGCATCAATCCGCAGGAGCACTAAACTTCCACCGGCAATGCATGATCTGAGATGGATTGCTGTGGCCGACTTGCGGGCGCGCTGCTACCTGCCACGCAGGCGGTGTAGACGGCCGCCGTCGCCTGGGCGGTGCGTTCCCAAGTGTAGGTCTCGGCTGTCGCCCGCGCCGCGCGTCCCAGCGCCTGACGCCGCACAGGGTCGCGGAGGAGCGAGGTGATCGCCTCGGCTAGCCCGTTCGGCTCGTGGTGGGACACAAGTAGTCCGTTGACGCCCGACTCGATCACGTCCGCCATGCCGCCGGTCGGTGTGCCGATGACCGGCAGGCCAACCGCCATCGCCTCAAGAAAGGCGATTCCGAACCCTTCGTACAGGCTTGGAAGCACCATCATGGCGCTCTCGTGCATGAGCGCGAGAAGGTCTTGCTCGCTACCCGGCGGCGCGACGCACACGGCCGACCTCGCGGCCTCGGGAAAGGAGGCCAATACCGTCTCGGGCGGCGCGTGAGCCCCCGCCACGATGAGCCGAGCACTGGGGTCCTGCTCGACCACCCGCGAGAAGGCCGCGACCAGGTCGCGGATTCCTTTGCGAAACGTCCAGCTGCCCAGGAACAAGATCGTCCGCGACAGCAAGCGCGCCGGGGGTGCCTGGAGGTACACATCGTCGACGCCTGGCGGCGCAACAGTTACCCCGTCCGCGGTGCGCCAGCCGCGAGCCAGGACGTAGGCGCGATCCTGCTCGCAGAGACAGAAGACGTGGCGGGACCAGCGGATCGACCCCTCCACCTCGGCCAGCCGCAGGCCGCCGAACCAGAGCCGGTGGCGCATGCTCACCTGCTCCTCCCCCAGTTCCCGTGCGCGCGTCAGTTGCTTCCAATGCAAATGCTCAAGGCCGAGCACGTGGTTGACAACCGGGGGGTAGCCGCGCCGCAGTAGGCGTCCTGCCACGGCCGCGAGCAAGGCATCGCCGCTGGCCACATGGAGCAGATTATAGGCGCCAAGAGATGCGCGGGCCGCAACAAATAGAGGGAAGGTTAAATACAGCAGTCGCTGTCGGCGCAGGGGAGCGGGCAGGTCCGAGAGAAAGGTGTAGTCGACGTCGTAGCCGAGCGCGGAAAGGGCAGCACCGAGACGCAGGAAGAGCTTCGGCGACCCGAGCGTAACGTCCCTTGGATACGGCTGGGCCAGCATGACTTTCACTGGGCAACCTCGGCGTAGCGCGGGCGCCCTCGGTGAGTCGCGTAGCAGGCTTCGTAGACTTGCAGTAGCGTCGCCACGTGCCGCCGCGGATGGAATCGCTCCTCCCAGATGCGGCGGCCGGCCAGTCCCATCTGGCGCCCCTCCACCGGATGGGTCAGGACGTACTCGATCTTGGCTGCGAAATCGGCGACGTCTGATGGGCGCGCCAGCAGGCCGGTTACGCCATCCTCGAGCCACTCTGGAATGCCGCCGACGGCGAATGCCACTACCGGTCGGGCTCGCGCCATGGCCTCCGGCCCCACCACCCCGAAGGGCTCGGGGTAGCGCGCGGGCACGGCGAGCAGCGCGCTCTCGCGCAACAGGGAGGTTAGCTCGTCGCGCGAGACGTGTCCGAGAAATGCCACCCGGTCAGACAGCCCCAGCCGCACCACCTGCTGCTGCAGGGCTGGCAGCAGATATCCCTCGCCCGCCAGGCGCAAGCGGGCTGGAACGCTGAGCCGACTGAATGCGTCGATCAACAAGGCGGGGCCCTTCACGTCGCTCAACTGCCCGACGAACAGAATAGAAGGCGGGACCGCAGCGGGATAGTCGTCGGCCGGGGGCGGCGTAAGCTCGGTCACCGTGGGCGTGACGACGATCCGCTCGGCGGGATAGCCGGACGCGACGAGTGTGGCCTTCATGTACTTGCTGTCCACGCCGAGAGTGAGGCCGCGCGCGAAGGAGCGCGCATCCAAGCAGTCGAGCACGCTGCGCGCGACGCGCAGGGGCCGCCGGGTATGGCAGCGCTCGCGGTAGGCATTGGCGAGGCAACTGATGGCCGGGCCGGTCTGGGGGCACATGGTCGCCGAGCGTTGGAAGAAGCGCGTGCCACTGGGACAGGTCAGGATATGGTTGTGGACGAAATAGAACGTGGGCCAGCGCGCGGCAATGGCACGGACGAGGTGTCCGTTGTTGATCTGGTGCAGATGGACGAGATCCACCGCTTCGGCGTCGAGCACCGCGAGCGCCTGGTCCGTGATCGCGGGGCGCGGCCGGAGCGAGTAGCTGCACAGACCAGGAATATGGTAGGTGCCGCGGTCGGGCGCGACGACAGACGGGCCGGTCTGGCGCTCATACAGCACACAGGTCTGGACGCCGTGCTCCGCGAGAAGGCTGCAGGTGTTCGGCACGGACTGCTCGGTACCGCTACCACCGAGCTGTCCATAAGAATGATTGATGTGAGCGACTTTCATCGGCGTGCGTTACCTCTGTCCGGTCGTGCCGTTCCAAAGGTGGCCGGCGGGTACACCCGCCTCGGCGGCCGGCGCCTCCAACCGTGTGACCCATTCGAGATACGGACGAATGGCACCGGGCCAGGGCCCCTGGTAATCTCCGCGCACGCCGCCGGTGTCAATGACGTCGAAGGCCACAGCGCTTTGCTCCCACACGTGCCAGGTGGTCAAGTCCCGGTGGCTGATGGCCGCATCCACGGTGATGCGCCCGCTGTTCAAGAAGTTGCCAGGAATCGTGCAGACGCTTCGGTAGAGGCCCGCGGGCCGCGGCTGACTGCCCCACTGGGGCTCCAGATTGTCGCGTGAGGAAAACAGGTCTAACCCGTGTGCGTCGCGGATCACGGCGGTGGCGACGAGCGGCTCTCGGTCCTTGAGGTTCCAGTACTCGATCTCGACGGCGAAGGGCTGCTGGATGTCTACGCTCGTCGTGGGGCGGCCATCCGGCCCCAGCACGCGCACGGCGCGAAGACGCGCCACCTCGTCGCCGGGCGCGCCGTGGGGGTCTGGCCAGCAGCGCTCTCCGCCGATCTCCAGTCCGGCGTCGAGATATGCGGCGGTCACCTCGGCCGCTGGGCCGTCCGCAACCAGCTGGCCGTGGTCGAGAAGAATGACCCGTGGGCAGAGCCGGAGGACGGCAGCCATATTGTGGGACACGAACAGGACGGTCCGCCCCTGGTGGCCGACGGTCTCCAGCTTCCCGAGACAGCGCCGTTGAAACTCGGCGTCACCGACCGCCAGCACCTCGTCGACCAGGAGAATTTCCGGCTCGAGGTGAGCGGCGACGGCAAAGGCCAACCGCAGGTACATTCCGGTCGAATAGCGCTTTACAGGGGTGTCGATGAACTGTCCGACGCCGGCAAAGTCGACGATCTGATCGAAATTGCGGGCGATCTCGGCCCGGCGCATGCCCAGCACTGCACCCGCCAGAAAGACATTGTCGCGGCCGGTCAGATCAGGGTGGAACCCGGTGCCGACCTCCAACAGGGAGCCAACGCGCCCGCGCACCCCGGCCCGACCGGTAGTCGGCGAGGTGATGCGGGCCAGGATCTTGAGCAGGGTGGACTTGCCGCTGCCATTCCGACCAATGAGCCCAACTATCTCGCCCTGACGCACGTCGAAGCTCACATCGCGCAGCGCCCAGATCGCATCGACCCCCGGACGAAACGGGTGGAAACCGTTGCGCCGCTCGCGCAGGGCCCGAAACGGCCGCATCGCGTTTTCAGCGAGCGTCTCGCGGAGCGAATGGTAGCCGGGCCGTGCTCGGCCGATCCGGTATTGCTTGCTAACCTCTTCGACGCGAATGGCGAGGTCGCTCGGGACGGGGCTAGATCGTATCGGCAAAGCTTTGCTCCACTGATCTGAAGTAGTAGAGACCGCCGATCAGGACGATGAGCATGGCCGCACTCGACACGGTCAGCATCGGCAGCGAGGGGGGCGCCTGCCCGAGCAGCGCCCAGCGGAAGCCCTCTACGGCCCCCACCATCGGGTTTAGCCCGAACAGCGGACGCCATGCGTCGGGCACCAGTGTGCTCGGATACATCACCGGCGTCGCGAACAGCCAGGCTTGGATGAGGAACGGAATGATCCACCGCACATCACGGTACTGGACGTTAAGGGCAGACGACCAGCAGCTGACCGCGATGGCGGTTAACACAGCCAACAGCAAGAAGAATGGCAGGGTGAAGATCGCGAGCGTGACTGGGATGCGATAGTAGATCAGCATCGCCACGAGCACGGTGCTCGCAATCGCCGCATCCACTAGACTTACGAGAATGGAAGAGAGTGGGATCACGAGGCGCGGAAAGTACACTTTGGTGACCAAGCTGGCGCTGCTGACGATACTGCCGCTTGCCTGAGTCAGCGAGAGCGAAAACATCTGCCAGAGGATGAGCCCGCTGTACACGAAGAGCGGATACGGGACGCCGTCAGATCGAATGCCGGCTACGCGACTGAGGAAGATCGTGAATACGACGGCCATGAGGACCGGCTGGATGATGGCCCAGAGGCCACCGAGTACGGCCTGCTTGTAGCGTACCTTCACGTCGCGCCAGGCCAGGAAGTGTAGTAGCTCGCGATAGTCCCATAGCGCTCTTACGTCCACGGGTGCCCAGTGACGTCGCGATTCGATCCAGACCCAGGGAACGACGCTGCCTCGTTCGTGGTTGCTGAAGGTAACGCCGGCCGAGCTGATGGGCGCAGGCTGCCTCACGCGGCCACCTCCTTCAGATAGGGCTCTACGTCTACTTCCCATCGTTGCACTGGGCGGTCGGTCGGCGCGTGGCGCCAGATGCGATGAACGGTCTGAGTCAGCACGAACAGGTGCTGCCAGATACTCCAATTGCGTACCCACCAGATATCGGCGAGCCGGCACTCCTCGGGACTCAGCTCCGGCTGGGCCAGCCGCCAGGGGCCGGTGAGCCCCGGCTTCACGGAGAGCAGGAGCGAGAACAAGGCCTCGTGTTCCGCCGCCTGCTCGACGGGCACCGGGCGCGGACCAACCAGGGCAAGGTGCCCCTGCAGGACGGCAAGCAGGGCTGGCGCCCCGCGCAGAACGAGGTGGCCGGTCACGTGACGGTTCAGCAGATAGAGCGTCACGGGAGCCCCGCCCTGCCCCAGCACCCGCCGGCTCGCCACCAGTGGGCGAGTGCCCCGCACCCAGGCGACGGCCAGAACCGCCAGGAGGGCGGGCGCGACCGCGAGTAGCATGGCGGCCGCTAGCGCGACGTCGCACGCGCCTCGGAGCAGAGCGTCCACGCCGACGAGCCGGGCGGGATGCACGCGCACGAGTGGAACGAATCCCAGCGAGGCAGGCTGGACTTGCGCGGCGTCGAGGTCGTAGTGCGTGGGCGCGAGGCGGACCTCCGGCGCGTGCCCCCTGGCGTTGGCCAAGTGGACGACTAGCTGCTGGCTTTCCCAGCTTAGCGCGGCAGACACCACGATCAGGAGATCGGCCTGGGTTTCAGCGGCGACCTGCTGCACCTCGCGCGGATGGCCCAGCACGGGGAACTCGGCCGCTGCCCTCCCGCGCTGCTTGCTTTGCCAGGCAGCGATCCGCGTCCCGGTGGCCGCGTAGTCGTCCAGAAAGCCGACTACCTCGACGCCCTGACGCAGGGGCGAGTCGAGTTGCTGTGCGATGGCCAATCCCTGATCACTCGCGCCCACGATCAGGACGCGCCGGATGAAGCATCCCCGACGCCGCAGAGCGTAAGCCACGCGGCGGAGGGTAAAGCGCCCCGTGCCGACGAGACCAATCGCGAGGAGCCAGAAGCAAAGGAGCCAGCCCCGCGAAACCAATGGTAGGGATCCGTAGATGTAGCTAGCGGCCACGGCGAGCAGTGTCCCATACGTGCACGCCCCGATGACCTGCACGTACTCCTCTGGCCCCCCTAACAGGTTGCGCCGATCGTACGCGCCCCGGGACCAGAGGATGCCGAGGAACACCGGGATGATCACCGCGGCTACCACACCGTAATGCTCTAGGTCGAAGCTCGGCTGCACTGGCAGGAGATCGACAGTGCCGCGCAAGGCCGCCGCACCGACAAACGCCAGGACGAGCAGCAGCGCGTCTGACACGGCGAGCGCCGCGATATACCAGCGGTATGCAAGTGATCTACGCATGGGTGGATACCATTCCCCGGGGCTCGGGCAGTAGCCCGGTCGCCGGCCGCGCCAACGCGTTCATAAGCACCTGCGCGCCGCCCCGCTCGAAGCGAAACGCCAGGCGGAACAAGCCCGCGCCCTCCAGGGCCTCGGTGACGGCCGCCTGATAGGGCTCCTCACAGTAGAGCATCAGGAACCCGCCGCCACCTGCTCCCGCCAGCTTGCCGCCTAGCGCTCCATGCCGACGCGCCAGCTCGTAGAACTCGTCGACCTGGGGATTGCTGATGCCGCTGGTGAGGCGTTTCTTGTGCTCCCACGACTCGGCGAGCAGCTCGCCGAAGCCGCGGAGATCACCGCGCTCCAGACAGCGCAACGTTTCCATTGCGGCCGCCTTGATGCTGTGCAACGCCGCCACGGCAGTCCCGCGATCGTCGGCGCTAGCGCGCTGCTGTTGCTGCAAGATCGCGTTGGCGCTGCGGGCAGCCCCGGTGAAGAAGAGGAGCAGGTTGCGCTGCAGCCGCTCCTGCGCTTCGATAGGCATCCGCACGGACTCCACGGCCACGCCGGCCGAGGTGAAGGACATCGCGTTGATGCCACCAAAGGCGGCTGCGTACTGGTCCTGCTTCCCAATGGGAGAGTTGAGCCGGTCCAGCTCGAGGACACAGGCGTAGGCCGCGATCTCCGCGCGCGTAAGCGCCCAGCCGCGGAGCGTGCTAAGGGCTTTCACGAGCGCTACCGCTACGGCGCTAGATGAGCCGAGCCCGGTGCCCGGGGGCACCTCGGACGCCAGGAAGAGCGATAGCCCCGTGTCGCATCCGAACTCGTGCAGCGCGGCCTTCACAAGTCCGAGGTCGCCATCCCACAGCGGTAGCTCACTCCGCCGGTGGCGCGTGAAAACCCGGTAATCCGAGGAGCTGATCTGCACGCCATCGGGGCCGCTCCGGTCGACGAACACGTAGAAGTACTTGTTGATTGTAGTCGAGACCACGAAGCCGCCATGGCGCTCGTAGTAGGCTGGCAGATCCGTGCCACCCCCCGCGAAGCTGATCCGTACTGGCGCGCGGACGATTAACATGCTACCGCCCATCCCGGCTATACCGGGCTCGATCGAAGCGCATCCACACTGAATGCCTCATCTTGACTTGTACGTTGGACCGGGGGCGCGGCGTAGCGGAAGCGGTTCCTCGGCTACGCTATGGGGCGGCGAAGCCAAGCCTCGATCGTCCCCTGCCACCCTGCCGTGCGCGCCACACGGAACGGTGGCGAATCGGAAGCGCGCGTGTCGCGATCAGACGGCGCGGCGCAGAGCGCAGGTGTCCAGAATTACCGGCACTAAGCGATTCAGCAACTGGACGAACACGCGCGCCCTCGTGCCGCTCGAGCACTCGCCGTCAAAGATGGCATCCAATTCACGGAACGGTCCCTGCTTGATTCTGACTCGTTCCCCTTTGGCGAATGGCTCCCGAGCGCGACGCTCGCAGCGCACGCGGATCTCCTCCACCAGTCCGTCGGGCACCGGTTCTGGGCCGGCGGGGCTGCCCAGCAAGCGCGCCACGTTTGGCGCGGAGCGAGCGCGGAGCAGCGCGTCCTTGCGGCCGTCTGTCCGCACGAATAGGTAGCCAGGGAAGAGCGGCTCGCGCTCCACTTGCCCGCCGCGGCGACGCCGCGACCACTCGGGTAAGTAGGCCGTGAGCCCGCGGGCTTCTATGGCCATTGCCGCGAGCCGCTCGGCTCGCGGCTTGGAACGCGCGACGTACCAGGTACCGCCAACCGGCGCGGCATCTGGGCGGAAGCGGCCTTCGCGCCAGTCGGCCTCGGCTTGCGCGTAGCGCTCCGGGGATCCTACGTCCAGCACGTAGCTGGCCGCGCGGTAGCCGGAAAGGTGGACTCCCTGTGCGAGCAGCCGCGGGAATAGGTCGTGCCCGAAGTCAAACGGCTGTCCGGCCGGTACGGCCTGGAGAACGCTTGGCTCCAGCACGTACACGCCCGCATTGGCCAGGGTGCCGAAGGCTGCGCTGGATGGTTTCTCGACGAACCGGACCACCCGATCGTCGGGTCCGAGCTGTACGATGCCGCAGCGTGTTGGCTCGTCGACCTCATAGACGGCGATCGTGCCGGCGACCGCGCGCGCGTGGTGATGCTCGACCAGCGCGGTCAGGTTCAGGTCGGTCAGCACGTCGCCGTAGAGCACGAGGAACGTGTCGTCGAGGAACCATTCAAGCTGCTTGGCGGCGCCGGCTGACCCAAGTAGCGAGTCCTCGTGCGAGTAGGTGATCTGAACGCCAAAGCGTTGGCCATCGCCAAAATGGTCGACGATCGGCTCCGGCTTGTAGTGCAAGTTGATGGCGATCTCATGCACGCCGTGGCGTCGAAGCAGCCGGACGAGGTGTTCGAGCAGCGGCCGGTCTCCGACGCGGAGCATCGGCTTCGGCCGGTCGGCGGTGAGCGGCTGCAGACGCGTGCCCTCGCCGGCGGATAGAATCAGCGCTCTCATGCGGCGGTCCCCACTTCATGTTGCGTCGCGCTCACGGGCGAGCGCTCCCCGCGGTCGCGAACGGCACGGCTGGCTCGCGTTCCGGGATGGGTGCCGGCCGACCGGCCGACTGGGTCACGATCCACTCGGCGGCAGCGAGGAGATCGGGCACGACGGCGCCGCATTCCGGGTAATCGTCCAAGATCCGGGCGGCGGTTGCGTGCTCGGAGCGGCCGCTGAGGACCAGCAGTGAGCGGCAACCGGCGCGTCGGCCCGCCTCGAGATCGGTCGGGTGGTCACCCACCACGATCGCGTCGGTTAGCTCGACGTCGAACCGCTCGCGTGCCTGCAAGAGCAGGCCGGGCCGTGGCTTGCGGCATACGCACTCGTCGTCGGGCGTGTGCGGGCAGTACAGGACCCCACTCACCTGACCGCCGTGGCGCGCGATCACGGCGAGCATGCGGGCGTGCATCTCGTCGAGCGCCGCCGAGCTGACCAGCCCACGACCGACGACGGACTGATTGGTCACGATCACGAGTCGGCATCCGTGCGCGGTCAACAGCGCCAACCCTTCGAGGGCTCGGGGGAGGAACTGAAATTCCTCCCACCGCTTCACGTAGTCGGCGCGGTTAGCGTTGATGACGCCGTCCCGGTCGAGAAAGACCGTGCTGCTCATGTGTAGGCCTGGCCAAATCTACCGGAATGCTCGTCCGCCAACGGTCTCCAGCTCGCCCGGCTCCGCGACCGGCTCCGCCGGCTCCTCCATCTCCACCGCGCGCGTCTCCATTTCGACGGCCTGGACGATGGCACGGGTCAGCGCGTGACCGATAGCCATATGGGTGTCCTCGACGAGTCCGTAGTTGTCGTAAGGCACATGGATCGCCACATCGACAAGACCGAGGGCGCGCCCGCCGTCGAATCCGAGGAGGCCGATGGTACGCGCGCCGCAGGCATGTGCCGCCTGGATGCCGGCGATGACGTTCGACGAGTTGCCACTGGCGCTGATAGCGATGACGAGGTCCTCGGGCTCCGCGAGTGCGCGGACTTGCTGGGCAAAGATCTGGTCATAGGCGCTATCGTTGGCCCACGCGGTCAACGATGGAGTGTTGTCCGTCAGCGCGAAAGCACGCAGTGGCTGGCTACCGGCGACCTGCGCCGTCTTCACGAGGTTGCAAACGAACTGGCTCGCGATGGCCGCGCTGCCGCCGTTACCCATGACATACACCCGACGGCCGGCGGCACGAGCGTCCAGTAGCATGCGAAGCACGCGCTCCATGGGCTCGCGGGGGACCGATCGAACCACCTCGCCGAGCGTGTCGAGGTAGCTGAGTGCGATCGATGCCGTGGCGGTCATCTTAGCCTCCTCATAGCGAGTTCACGAGCCGCTCGTAGCGGTTGCATACTTAGGGAGCCTGCCGCGGGTTGGCTGGGCTAATCGCGTTGGCGACGGTGTCGCCGCTAGCCGGCTGGGCGCGCGGAGCTCCCGCGGGCAGCGTACCCGGGCCGACAGCGAGCGGGCGCGCGGCGATGGTGTCCTGCTCCTTGAGCCCCGACACAATCTCGATGTTGTTGCCGAACGTGGTACCGAGAACGACTGGCACGTCTTGCCTGGTACCGTCCGGCGCAATGCGAGTCACTACTGACGCTGTGCCAACGGTGTGCACAGCGCTCGACGGCACGTAGAGCACGTTGTCCGCCTGCACCGCGACGTTGACGCTTGCGGTCATGCCGACACGCACCGTAGCTGGGATCTGGTCGAGGTCGATGCGCACCGGAAAGCCGCTGCGGTCGCCGTCGCGGACGGCAGCGGTACTCAGATCGACGATCGTGCCGTGGACGCTCTCGGCGGCCACCCCGGGGAAGTCGACCACGACGGGCTGGTCGGTGCTGAGACGCGAAACCTCCCACTGTGATGCTGAGGCGACTACCGACAGCCGCCCAGGATCGTCGAGGCGGGCGACCGTCGTCTGCGGCTCGACGGCCTGATTCTCCGTGACGTCCACGGAGGCCACCGTGCCGTCGAAGGGCGCGGTCAACGTAATGACGGGCTGAGCCTGGCTGCGTGCCGCGAGCGCCTCGCTCTGTAGCAGCTCCGCGCGCCGCTCCTCATTGCGGAGCGTCTCGGCGGAGGTGGAACCAGTCTGCAGCTCGTTCAGATGCGCCTGGGCCGCCTGCAGGGCGTCTTGGGCGGCCGCCACCCGCAGATCGGCTACTCCCTGCTGCGAGTTGCCGCTCGCCTGGTCGGTCTGCTCTTTGGCGCGGGCCTGCTGCAGCCGTAGGGTTGCCTCGGACAGCTTGCGTTCCGCGGCGCGGACGGTGAACGCGGTCGACGCTGTCGCGGCCTGTCCGGTCGCGCTCTCCCCCCGGGCGACGAGATCGGCCCGGGCCTGCGCCGCGGCCAGGTCGTCCTGCGTCTGCGCTAGGTTGAGCTGTGCCAGGCGAACCTCGGGATCGTCGGCCGACTGGGTGGCGGGTGACGTTGCGGCGGCCTGGACCTGTTGCAGGCGCAAGGTGGCGTCCTGCAGCCGTCGCTGGGCCGCGCGCACCGCGAGCGCGCCGTCAGACATACCGGTCTGGTCGTCCTGCTCGGTCCGCTGTACCGTCTGCTGTGCGGCGGCCTGGGCGCGGGCAAGCTGGTCTTGCGCGGCGTCGAGCTGAAGCTGCGCGAGCTGCTGCTCCGCGGCCGGACCTTGCTGGGGCGGTTGACTGAGCGCCTGGACCTTTTGCGCCGCCGCAGCGACCTGCAGGTCCGCGGTGCGGAGGTCGAGCGCCGCGCCGGGAGTAGGCGTAGCACCGATCGCGGGCGTGGGAGCCGGCTGAGCCACGCTCGTGCCCACGGCACGCACATCCGGCACGAGGTTTGCGCTCGTTGGCGGGATTGTTGACTGGTTCTGGCGGGCGTTCTGTTGGGCCAGCGCCCGCTGAGCCTGAGCCTGGGCCAACTCGAGGCGGGCTAGCTGGAGCTGCGCGTCGCGGTCGCCCGGCGAGTCCTGTCGCTGGGCCATCTGCACGCGGAGGGTGGCCGCCGCCACCTCCCGCTCGGCCGCCTGTACGGCCGCCGCCGCTGTAGCGGGCGCTTGGTGTGCGTCCTCCTCGCCGCGGCCAGCCATGAGCTGCGCGCGAGCCAGCTCATCCTTAGCCGCGTCGACCTCGAGCTGCGCCTGTTGCTGCTGGGCTTGGCGCGCCGCTTCCGCGTTGGCGCGATTGGACTGCAGCATCTCCAGGCGAAGCTTGGCTTCTTCTACCCGCCGCTGCGCCGTGCGGACGGCGTCGGCCGCTGCGGAAGCTTCCGCCTCCTGATTGCGGCGGGCCACTTCCTGGGCGTTGTTCAGCTCGTCCGTCGCCTGGTCAACCGCCAGGCTTGCCAATTGGACGTCGGTACTCACGGGGCCGGAGCTGTGCGCCACATCGCGGGCTACCTCGGCTTCGAGGAGGGCCGCTCGCGCTCGCGCCACATTCGCGCGGGCATCTTCGGCCGCGGCGGCACCGCCTCCCTGCTTAAGCTGCGCCACACGAGCCGCCTGGCTCTGATAGGCGAGATCCGCGACCGTAGCCTGCGTCTGCGCGTTGCGCAGCGCCTCGTCGTCCAGCGCAAGCTCGATCAGCGGCTCGCCACTCTTCACCGACTGTCCTGACCGGACGTGTACGGCTCGGACCACGCCGCCAGTACGGAAGGACAGCTTGGCCGTTCGCGCGGGGACGACCTGGCCCGAGAACGCGATCATATCCTGCAGCGTCCCACGCTTCACCTGGGTGGTGCTGTCTGGCGTCGCTTGGGCGTTAGCGCTGCTCGCGACGCTGAGGTCGCGGATCTGCCGAGGGTCCAGCGGGATCTGACCCAAGGCGGGCGGTTCCTCGGTGTGCGGCGCCATGAATTGGCAGGCCGGGCCCAGGGCAAGGATCAGCACGGACCACACCGACAACAAGAGCAGCTTGCTGCCGGGACGGCGATAGCGGCTCGCTGCGCCAGGTCTATTCGCTGTGGCCATGGTTCGCTCCATACAACGCGAGGCTCAGGCTGAACCGAGCAGGCGCCGCCTGCAAGTGGCGCGACGCGCGGTTGCGCGGGCGGATTCCCGAGCGCAGGGCATGACAAAGGGATGTGCGACCGCTCCTCTGCCTTCAGGCCCGGCGGTGCCAGCCATCCGGGCCCTACGCTATTCCCATTCTCCCGGCGAGTCCCGCAGCTGCGCCGGTCGCTGATGGGCCGTCTTTCGCCTGGCTGATGGGCCGTCTTTCGCCTGGCGGTTGGCTACTCTCTTAGGCTGAACGATATAATGGGCATGGCGAAGGGGTGTGCGACCGCTCCTCTGCCTTCGGGCCCGGGCGGTGCCAGCCGTCCGGGCCCTGCTCTTTAGTTGGCTCCTAATTGCCCCGAGACTCGCGCCGGGCACGCGTGCTCGACATCCTAGGAGTACCCGCTCCGCGCACCAAGTGCGATTCACTCGTCCGATCTCTTTGCGCCTACAGCATTGGAATCCTTACGTGACGTGAGCATGGAGCCGGCAGGCCCACAGCGACCACGCCGGCTCCGCCGGTGACCGCGGTGGAGAACTCCGCGCCTCAGGACGCTGCCGCGGGTCGGAACACTGTGCCGACCCAGGCGGAGCGCCAGCCCCTTGATTCAGCCGGGTACGTCGCAATCCGTCGCCAGCCGGAGTGCATTCCCCTTTAGAGCAACGCAGGGTCGCCGTAACAGCGGATTCAGTAATGGTGCCCCTCCGCGGTGGTGCCCACGGCCCCATACTCCGGGGAGGGACGCGACTCCCGCATCCACCGTGTGCTTCGGGACCTATTCGTACAGATCCGGAGCACGGAAGTTGATAACGGATCAGTTGCAAATAAATTGTTGGTGCGTGGCCTGAGACCGTTAAGAATTTGTGTAGTTGTCCGTTACCGATCGGAATTCCTTGCCCGTCGGTGGCGCGCTGGTCACTGCCTGGTCCGCACGGTGCGCAGCGCCCACACGCGCCTCGGCGCCTACTCGTGACCGAAGCCCAGGAATGCCGGAAATCGACCCTCACTGGCGGTCTTACCCTGGTGCCGTGAGGGCGCGCTGCTGCCTGCGTCTTTCTACTCGGAAGATTGAGCCGCCGCCGCGCTCGGAACGGAGTGACCGCTGGGTCGAGCACTCAGGCGGTAGCCGATGCGTGACTCCGTGTGAATGTACTCCGGGTTATCCGGATCGCGCTCGATTTTCTGGCGCAGGTGAGCGATGAATACCCGCAGGTTGGGGTTCGCGCCCTCGTACCCGTTACCCCAGACGGCCCGCAGCAGCACCGGGTAGGTGACTACCTTACCGGCGTTGGCCATCAGGTACTTCAGGAGTTCGTATTCCGTCGGGGTCAAGCGCACCTCGGTCCCACGGAGTGTTACAACGCGGTGGGCCTGATCGAGCTCCAAGTCCCCGCAGCGCAACGTGGGCGCCGGTGGCTCTTTCTCAACTCGCCGAAGGATGGCGCGAACGCGGGCCTCTAGCTCGTCGAGGTCGAACGGCTTCACGACATAGTCATCGGCTCCGAGATCCAGAGCCTCGACGCGGGTACGGTTTTCCGCAACGGCCGAGACGATGACGATGGGGACGTTGCTCCACTCGCGCAACGCTCGGCAAACGTCAAGGCCGCTCATATCTGGCAGCATCAGATCAAGAATGATCGCGTCCGGCTCCTTCAGCGCCACCGCGGTCAACGCCTCCTCACCGCTCGTGACCACGTCCACGTCGTAGTCGTGCGCTTTGAGCGCGATCCGAAGCAAGGTGTTGGTCTCCGCTTCGTCGTCGACGAGGAGGATTCTCAGTCGCTTCATGGTCGTACCCACTCAATCCCGTCGCTGGCGACCCCGCCAGCAATGCTCCGTGTGCCGAATTCATGGCCTGAGGGCATTGGGCACTGAAACGTGTAGCCGGCCGGTGGCGACTGGCTGCCGGGCCGTGCGGGCCGGCAGCCGGACACCGTGGAAAATCGTCTGGCCAACACCAGCCAGATGGCGGACATCGGTCAGTGGCTCGCGGGCGCCCGGACCGGCCGCGGAGGGGCCGCACCGACAGCACGCCTCCGCGCACCGGTGGCGGCAGTTCGCGTCCGCTGTGGACCGAGGAAAGCCGGCGGGTGGCCGAGACGCTTTGGGAATATTCCGGTCGATTGGGTGACACGCCCATCAGCGTAGTGCCAGCTGGCCGCGCAGCCAGCCAGTCCTTGGCCCCGGGGCAGCTCGAAGCATACGGGAGCTTTTGTTGGCCCTCAGCCGTCGCGGCAACCCCAGCGGACCTCTGGTCGGGCCGCTTTTGCGGACATTGGGAGCACCCATTGCCTGTTCCCCGTTCACTCACCGGTCGGTGAGGAGATACGATAGCTGGGCCACATCCACGCGAACAATCATATTGTCGCGGGTTACAGAGCGAGCCTGACCGGCCGCAGGTCGGGAGCACACTATACGTAATATTCAGATATCCGGACCGAACGAGCGCCGCTGCTCACCTCCGCTCACCGGGAATGATAGCTGACACTCCGCGGAGAGTGACGCCATAGTATGCAATCTACCATGTCTTCCGGACGTTGCATAGCTTCTTCTAAGAAAACACGCAGCCCTGTAGGTTGAGAGTGCTAGCAGTAATGTTGAAGAGAGCACGTTGCCGTTGCTGAGGGAACGTGGAAGACGTTGATGTCCCGCGCCGCGCCGTATTCCTTCACGGGCATCAAGTGGCGGGAGAGCAGTCCGCGGGGCTACACCACGCTAACGGACCGGGCACGGGGCAACCGCCGCCGGGGCTTGGCGCTCGGCCAGCGGGGTGGGCGCGGACGACGGGGAGCGGCAAATTGGGAGCCGCTTCACGGCCCCAGACAAGCCTGTTCGGAGTCAGCGCCGGCTAGAACGCGTCCGGGCCACCGCCCACGAGGGTGGGCCAGTCACCGCAGCCGTCGGTCACGGTGAACTCAACGACCGCCGGCTGGCTGTCGGTCATGCGATGGACCGCCAGGGTGAGCGCCGCCGGATGGCCTGGCAGTGACACCGTCTGCGGCCCGGCTATGGCGCCGGTGGGGGGCGACGTTGGCACGTCCACGGAGGCGTTGATGAGCCGCGTGAAGCGGAGGGCCTGCAATTGGTTGTTGCCCTGGGCGCAGTCGGCATCGCGAGCCGTAACGACGGTCTGTAGCATGTGGGCCGACGGGTCGGGCGTGGTGATCACGCCGACGTTGGGGTGTGCAGGCGGCGGGCCGGCCGCCGCCTGCACGGTGAAGCTGTTGCTGGTCGCTACCCGCCCGCGGCTCGTGAACAGCCGCATCTCATAAGTCCCCGGCGGCGGGGCGTTCACGCTCCCGGTATACGAGCCGCTCACGGCATTCGCACTCAGGCCGTAGCCGCCGCAACAGTTGGTGGCGCTATCCGGGTCGCCGGTGCGGTACATGAACCAGTAGGAGCCGCTGTCGTGGGCCGTGAAGTTGCCCCACTGCACCGTGATGCTCGCGTTCTGGCTGACCGTCGTCGGGCTCACGCTGATCCACCCGGCAGCCGGCGTCGCCGTGACGGCGGGGGTCCCGCTGATCGTGGGCGTAGCGGTCCTGGTCGGGGTCGCGGCGGCGGCTGTACTGGTCGGCGTGGCGGCCACCGCCTGCACGGTGAAGCTGTTGCTGGTCGCTACGCGCCCGCTGGAGTTGAACAGCCGCATCTCGTAGGTTCCTGGCGGGGGCGCGTTTATGCTGAGCGTGACGCTGCCACTCACGGCATCCGCGCCCTGGCCGTAGCCGCCGCAACAGTTGGTGGCGCTATCCGGGTCGCCGGTGCGGTACATGAACCAGTAGGAGCCGCTGTCGTGGGCCGTGAAGTTGCCCCACTGCACCGTGATGCTCGCGTTCTGGCTGACCGTCGTCGGGCTCACGCTGATCCACCCGGCAGCCGGCGTCGCCGTGACGGCGGGCGTCGAGCTGCTGGTCGCGGCCGATGTCGGGCTAGCCGGCGGCGTCGCGGTGGCCGTCCCGGTCGCGGCCGGGGTCGCCGCGCGCGAGGGGGTGCGCGTCGGCGTCGCGGCCGGCGGCACGGTTGGCGTCGGCCCCGCACCGCCAGCTACGAACGTGGCATCCGCGGTCACGGCGGGTGCTGGCCCGCGACAGACGACGCGGTAATGGTAAGTGGCGCCCGGCGTCAGACCGGTGAGCGTCCGGCTGTGGCTGGTCGCAGCGGCCGGTGCCCCCGGGTCGTTAAGATTCGTGTGCTGGAGATAGTTGGGCCACCAGCTCGCGGGGCGCTGGCCGTTGTACGCCTCGGCCGCCCCGTAGGTGTCGTAGTCCACCCAGCACGCCGCGGCGACGTTCGTGGTCCAGGTGACCGTGGCGGTGGTGCCGTTGGGGATCACCTGCACGCCAGTGATCTGTGGCAGGCTGGCCGGCGTGGTGCCGCCCTGCTGCCACACCGAGCCGTCCGAATACTTCACCCAGACCTCATTAGGAGCCTGGCCGTAGACCCAGTAGGCATCGTCATAGGTCCAGTGGAGCGGGTCGTTGAGCGGGACGATGGAGGCGCCGGCGCTGTGCGCGGCGGGGGTCGTGCCGTTCTGGCCGCGGCTCAGCCCGCTCAAGGTGGACAACCCCATGTTGAGCCCCGAGTCCGAGTCGTTCGAGGTGTACGCGATGATCTCGCCGTCGATCTGCACCTGCCCGGTCTGGGGCAGCTGGTACACCGGCAGCGCGTACAGGGTGGTGTCGGAAGCTCCCAGCGGCGTCGCGAGAGTCACGGTGCCGGCCGCCATGGGCTGGGGCGCGGGGTTGATCAGCTCCACCCGGTCAGGCACGCCGAAGCGGTCTTGCATGTTGCCGAAATGGAGTGACTCGGCCTTGATCGCGTCGATGTAGCTCTGGCCGAACGTTTGCATGCGGGCCAGCCGTCCGCTCGGCCCGCCCGTCACCGCCATGCCGAGCGCGCCGCCGATCGCGTGGACGCGCCGCGCGGCGGCCACGTCGTAGTCCGTGCCGGGGTAGGGGCCACTGCTCGCGAGCGCGGCTTGGCAGGCGGTGTAGCCGGACGTGCCCGGGATGCCCAGGCAGCTGCGGTCGCGCACGGCCCCGGACGCGAACGGCATGCCCCATTCCCGCCCGGATAGCGTGTAGGGGTTGGCATCGTTGTCGTAGAGAGGCCCCAGGAACGCCTCGGGCTTCTCGCTCTCAATGTAGCCGCCTTGCCGCAAGGTCCACACGTAGAAGTCCAGGAACAGCGGCGCCTCCGGGCCGTAGACGTAAGGGATCTGCGCGTTCACGTCCAGAAAGCGCCCCTGCATCCCGTAGCCCAGCCAGTACTGCTGCGTCCAGCTCTTCATCCAGTCGAAGATGCCGGGCGCCTGATAGTTCACGTTGCGTGTCCCGTCGGCCGCCGTCCAGGCCCAGTCGGGGTGATCCTTGAAGAAGGCGCTACACGGCCAGGTGCTCGCGAAGTGCGACAGCTCGGGGGTCGTCCCGTACGTGCTGCCGGGGCAGTAGGTGCCGCGATAGTACCACTGCGACCAATAGGTCGCGCTTAGGCCCAGCAGCCGCAGGAGGTTCATGCCGTCCCGGAACTGCTGGAGGGTGCCATACGTGTAGGGGCTCGCCGCGTACGCGGGATCTAGGCCCGGCAGGTCGCTGGCATTCGGCAAGTAGTAATCTGGCGCCAGCACGTTCGTCTGCTGGTCGATGCCGCTCGGCTGGCCGTTGGTGGTGTGCAACATCGGCACCTGGGCGATGAGCTGTGCCTGCCGCTGGTACCAGTCGCCCGCGCCGGTCGCGCCGTTGAAGTAGTTGGCGATGGTCCCGAGCTGGGCGAAGGGCGTGACGCCGCCGCCGCCCGCGCCCTCCTGGGCGCGCGGGTTGTGCTGCGGGCCGAGCTGCAGGGTGGCGAGCCACTCGCGGACCAACGCGTAGCGTGCGTCGAGGTAGCGCTGCGGGATCGCGCGGCCGGGCTCGCGCTTCCAAAGAAACAAGAGAGGATCGGTGGTCACGGCATTGCCGTTGGTGGTGCCGGTGGTGGGCTTCGCGACCCAGAAGCCCTGGTCCCAGCCATTATTGAACAGGTGCCAGTCCCCGAATGCGGCGGGGTCGTAGAGATTGGGCTGCTCCAGCACGAACGTCCCTTGCGGGTGCGTGAGAATGGACCAGAAGTGGATGCCGTCGGAACGCTCGTCGCGCGTGTCGAGCCCGCCGACCCAGGGGAACGCGGTGACGCCGTAGCCGTCGCCGTCGAAGGCCCAGGCGACCAGCCCTGTCGCCGAGCCGCCGACCGCACCGACGCCAGTCTGCTGCGTCCAGGTGTCCACGCTCACGCCCGCGGGCGGGGTGATCGTCGCCTGGAGACTGTAGCCGTTGCCCGTTGGGCGCTCGGCATCGGCGTACGTGATCTGAGCCGTGTAACGGTGGGCGGCGTCGTTGCCGTCGACCGAGGCGTGGTCGCAGGTGAAGGTGACGCTGGTCGCGGTCGTCGTATAGCCTTGGAAGTGCGGCTGCCACGCACTGCCCCAGTCCGTCGCCCAGACGCCGCCCAGCTGGTCGCTGTAGGGGCTCGGGTAGCCACGGTAGACGGTGATATCGGGCACCGGCCAGCGCGTGTTCGTCTGGATGGGGCTGGCGAGGGCGGTCGCGTCGTCGGTATCGTACCAGGCAAACGTGCGACACAAGTCGCGGTCGAACCACAGGTGCTGGCCGCTGGGAAAGGTCACATCGAGGATCCGCACGGCGCGCGGCGCCCCAGGGTAGGTGCCGGTCGTCGGGGCGACGGTGAGGCTGAGCGCGCTGGGCTGCCGTTGGCCCACGCCGAGCAGGGCGAGGAGCGCGACGCCGAGCAGGCTCCCGCGGCAGGCCGACCTCCACCCGCCGCGGCGCGGAGAACTGGACGCGCGTCTACTCTCGGCAAGGGGCGAGCCGGGGTGGTCGGCTCGGGCCGGGGTGCTGCACGGGGGGCACAGGCGGGTGAACGGGGATGCGGGAGGGGGGGTAGGGAGCCGACGGGCCAGCCAGGCGACCCAGATCAATACCTGCCAGGGCGATCGCAACATAATCCTCTCACCGCCGGTGGACACAGCGACGGGACGTGCGACTACCGCGCGCCGTACCGCCTGGACCCCGGGCTGCCGCGCTTGGTTTGGAGTTACGGGAAACCGTGTCGAAGGGGAGCCGCAGCCGTCGCCTGTACAGGCCGAAAGCCTGCCCCCCAGGCGCCCGCGTCCGAATCCGTTAACAGACTATCATCATTTTCGAGGCTGTCAAGTAAAGGACGAGTGAAGCTGGAGGGGCGGGCGCTATCGACAGGCAGTATTCTGAGGGGGAGCGCCGGTGTCTCCCGGCCTCACCAGACTGCTCCTCAGGGTTAAGCAATGGCGCATCACGCTGTACGTCTTGTCGGGACCGTGCTCGTAGTCATCGGAGCCGCGGTAGTGCTCGCGTGGCCGCGAGTCTGCTATCGGCCCCTCGATTTCGCCGATGTCGGGGCCCCTTCTCGGGCCGTAGTCGAGCAGTCGGTATCGGCTCAGCCCAACCTTCGCGACATGATCCAAGCACTCACGCACGCGATTACCACGCACGAGGACTTCGACCCGGCGACGTACGCCGCGCACGCCGCGCTAGGGTGGCTGCTCGGGCGAGGCGGCTGCGACCCCGTGGCCACGGGCCTCCAGTGGCTTAAGGCTGGCGCTCACGCGCACTCACCGGCTGAGGTGGAGGCGGTCGCCCAGGGGATCGCCGCCGCTCGCGCGGCCAGCGGCGATCCTGCGGAGTTCGACGCTGCGCTGTGCAGCTACGTCGGTCCGGCGTTCAGCACGGGCGAACAGCTCACGGCGACCGAGGCTGGGGGGGTAGACTGCGGCCTCGACACCCCGGCGCCTGATCGCGGCCGGGCGCCGCCCGCCGCGGCGGCTGGCCGCTAAGGAGCCAGGAGTCAGGCCGACACCGGCTGGCGGGCGAGGAGCTGGGCCTGCGCCATCGCACTCACCAGGGCCGCGCGCTCGGCCAGCGGCATGGGGAGCTGCGGCGGCCGCACGGCCCGGCCGCGAATGCGCCCAGCCAGATAGGCAGCCTCCTTGTAGCGCACGTGCAAGTAGACGCCGGGCGCCTGGCAAACGATGCTGGTTACCGGATAGAGGCGGGCCTGCAGGGCCTGGGCGCGGGCCAAGTCGCCCGCCTGGACGGCCTCCAGCATCGCGACGACCCACTCGGGGGCCACGTTGCCAAAGCCGGTTAGCGCGCCGTCGACGCCGCCGAGCGCCGCGTAGGGCAGGAAGTATTGGGCCAGTGCCGGCAGGATTGCGATTTCTCGCGGGTACGCCTGGAGCGCACGCAGATCCTGCTCGTAGCGGCGCAGCTCACCGCCATGGCACATCTTCACGGCCGCGACGGAGGGAATGTCGTCCACCATCTGGAGCAGCGCCTCGTGGGGATAGCTGACCGCGTTCTCCTGTGGGTACTGGAAGATGATCAGCGGCAGATCGACGGCGTCGGCGATGGCTTTGTGAAAGGCGACGGCGAATTCGGGCGCGTCGGCCGCGCGCCAGGCCGGGATCGACGGCGCGCAGATAAGCAGCGCGTCGGCTCCCTCGGCCACCGCGTCGCGGGCGTAAGCGACGGCGTTGGCGGTGCTGGAGGCGCGGATGCCGGCGACGAGGGCTTTGCCGGGCGCGCTCTCGCGCGCTAGGGCCAGGCAGCGGCGCCGCTCGTCCCGGCCGAGCGTTTCGACCTCGGCCGCGTGGGCGTTGCAAACCACACCCGTCACTCCCCGCACTGCTGCCAGGGCGGCGATATGCTGGCGCAGGTCGGCCTCGTCGAGGGAGAGATCGTCGGCGAACGGGGTGACGGCGGCGACGAGCACACCGCGCAGCTTGGCCGGGGACATGACGACCTCCTATATATAACGTTGCCGCGCGCCGGCCAGCGCCGGATTGGCACATTCCGAGTCCGTTCCATGATAGGGAGCGATCCGGGGCGCCGTCAAAGTGCGGCCGGTACGACGCGGCGAGACCGCGAGAGCTCTGTCCGAAGGCTATGTCAGAAAACTGATACCCGCGGGTAGCGACACGAGCGGTCGCGCGTAGTATAATCGGCCCTGGCTCGGCGCCCCGGGGGTGCGGGCGGCCGTGAGCACTTGGGAGGGCGACAACTGGGGACACCCAGTGGGAGGAGACGGCGGATGCGGCGACTCATCGGGGTGCTGGCGCTGGCAGGCGGACTCTTAGTGGCCGCGGGCGTGCCGACCGCGGCCGCGCAGTCGTACGGGCCTGGTCTCGGGCCGAACACCTGGTACGGCCCGTTCGCGGTGCCGGGCACTGGCCCGTATGGCGGGATCGGGGCGACGGGCTTCGGCGCGACGGGCTTCGGCTGTGGTCAGGGCGCGTACGGGTTCTCGAACTACGGCTATGGCGTGGGGCTGGGCATTGGCAGCCCGCTGCTGCCGACCTGCGGCGGCTTCGGCAATTGGCCGTACCTCTATCCGTTCTACACCGGCTATCCGTACGCGAGCGGCACGTCGCCACTGGGCGCGATCGCGCTCGCCAGCATGGCGAACACGAACGGCTTCCTGGGTGGGGGCTGCGACGCGCTGGCGCTGGGCAGCGCCTTCGCGGGCCAGCCGACGAACGTCCTCGCCGGCGGCGCGGCTGGCCAGTTCGCGCTGGGCGCTAACCTGAACCTCCTGAACTTCGGCAACCCGGGGCTCAGCACCTTCAATCAGTTCGGGACGTTCGGCGCGCAGAACCTGTTCGGCTGCGTGCAGCTCCGGTAGGGCGGCCGACTGCCGCGCTGGCACACACAGCAAGGGACCGCGGCAGCGCCGCGGTCCCTTGCTGCTAGTTCGAAGGGAACGTGTATCTCGTAATGGAAGCGGTGACGCCGATCGTGCTGGCGGGCGGCGCGGGCACGCGGCTGGGCGGCGTGAACAAGGCGCTGGTCGAGATCGGCGGCCGGCCGGTGGTCGATCGGCTGCTCGACGCGCTGCGACCGCTCGCCGATGACATCGTGCTGGTGAACAACGACGGCAGCCTGGCGGGCATTCCGGGCACGCGGATCGTGCCGGATGCCGAGCCGGGCGCCGGGCCGCTGATGGGCCTCTACTCTGGGCTGCGCGCCGTGCGCACGCCGCTGGCGCTCGCGGTGGCTTGCGACATGCCGTTCGTATCGACGGCGCTCTGCCGCGGCCTGGTGGCGCTGGCGGCCGACCACGACGCGGTCGTGCCAGTCCTCGGCGAACAACCCGAGCCGCTGCACGCCGTCTACCGGGTGACCTGCGTGGCGGCGATCGAGGGGGCGCTAGCAGAGGGGCGGCGGCGGGCTAACTCATTCTTCGACACGGTGCGAGTGCGGTACGTGGGGGAAGATGCGCTGCGCGCCTGGGACCCCGAGCTAAGGTCGTTCCTGAACGTCAATCGGCCGGACGATCTGGTCCGGGCGCGGGCGCTCGCGGGCTAGCAGGGAGGTAACATACCGAGCGCAGTACAATTGCTGGGCCCGGATGGGTATGATATAGTTCCGTTGGTCGAACCCCGGGAAGGCCAGATGGCGCTTGAGTAAGCGACCACCGGGGCGGGCGGCCCAGTACAGCCAGGAGAGATGCTTGGGTGTTGAATGGTGCGCCGACGGCGCCCTTCAGCACCCAACTTGTTACAGGGGTATGCGGATCTAGCTGGAGGTGACGGAGCTTGCCTTGTACGGTGATTTGAGCATCTTCACCGGCAACGCGCACCCCGCTCTCGCCAAGGCAGTCTGCCACTATCTCGAAGTCGAGCCCGGGCAGGCCGAGGTGTTCGAGTTCAGCAACGAGAACATTTTCGTCAAGATCAATGAGAGCGTACGCGAAAAAGACGTCTTCGTCATCCAGCCGACGTGTAGTCCCGTTAGCAAGAGCATCCTGGAGCTGCTAATCATGCTCGACGCGCTGCGTCGGGCATCGGCGGGGCGGATCACCGCGGTCATCCCGTACTTTGCATACGGCCGGACCGACAAGAAGGACCAGCCCCGCGTGCCGATCACGGCGCGTCTGTTGGCCGACATGATCCAGGCGGCTGGGGCGCACCGGGTTCTGACGATGGACTTGCACGCGGGGCAGGTGCAGGGGTTTTTCAACATTCCGGTGGACGAGCTGACGGCGGTGGGGCTGCTGTGCGATCAGCTGCGGCGGCTGGAGCTGCCGGACCTCGTGGTGGTGTCGTCGGACATCGGTTTCGCCAAGCGGGCACGGAACTTCGCCGAGCTGCTGGACGCGCCACTTGCGATCATCGAGAAACGGCGCACGGGCAACGATGGCACCAGCGAGTCGCTGACGGTCATCGGCGACGTCGAGGGGAAAACGGCGCTGGTGGTGGATGACGAGGTGGACCGGGCTAGCTCGCTAATGGGCGCCATCGAGGTGCTGGAGCGGCAGGGCGCGCGGGAAGTGCTGGGCTGTTGCACGCACGCCGTGCTGTCGGGCCCGGCCGTGGAGCGCCTACGCAACGCGCGGCTCACGCGGTTGCTGACGACGGATACGATACGCTTGGATCCGCCGAAGTGGCTTGATAAGGTGGAAGTGGTGTCGGTGGCGCCGCTGCTGGGGGAGGCGATCAGCCGCATTCACGCGGGCACGTCTGTCGGCGAGATGTTCCGGACGCCCGCCACGCAGCTCAGATTCGTATCAATTTAAGTTGACGTCACGCGCGGGCGAGTGGCCGCGCGTCGCTGAACGGTGAACGTGGGTCAAGCATGCTAAGCGTCCTCAAGCGCCTGATGGGCGACAACAATCAGCGAGAACTCAAGCGAATCGCGCCGGTCGTGGCGCGTATCAACGCGTTGGAAGCAGAGTATCAGGCGCTCACCAACGATCAACTCCGCGACAAGACCACCGAGTTTCGCGGCCGCTACCTGGCCGGGGAGACGCTGGATAGCCTGCTGCCCGAGGCGTTTGCGGCGGTCCGCGAGGCGGGCAAGCGCACGCTGGGGCAGCGGCACTACGACGTCCAGCTGATCGGCGGCATGGCGCTGCACAGCGGCAAGATCGCCGAGATGCGGACAGGCGAGGGCAAGACGCTCGTCGCCACGCTGCCGGCCTATTTGAACGCTCTGCCAGGGAAAGGCGTTCACGTGGTCACAGTGAACGACTATCTGGCCCGCCGCGACTCGCAGTGGATGGCGCCCATCTACGAGTTGCTGGGGCTGCGCGTGGGCGTGATCCAACACGACATGGAAACGCGCCTGCGCAAGGAAGCGTATGCCGCGGACATCACCTACGGCACGAACAACGAGTTTGGCTTCGACTACCTTCGTGACAACATGGTGTGGGACCTGCAGGACTGCGTGCAGCGCGGCCTGTACTACGCCATCGTCGACGAGATCGACAACATCCTGATCGACGAGGCGCGAACGCCGCTGATCATCTCCGGCCCGGCCGACGAGGCGACGGACCAGTACACGCAGTTCGCCCGCCTCGTCCCCCGGCTGCGGCCCGAGGAGGACTTCTTCATTGAGGAAAAGCACCGCACCATCAGCCTCACAGAAGAGGGCATCGCGAAGATGGAGCGGTGGATCGGTGTCGACAACCTTTACGATGCCGAGAACTATCAGCTCACGCATTACCTCGATCAGGCGCTGAAAGCGGAGTTCATCTACAAGCGAGACCGGGACTACGTCGTGAAGGACGGCGAGATCGTCATCGTGGACGAGTTCACGGGCCGCCTGATGACGGGCCGTCGCTACAGCGAGGGGCTGCACCAAGCCATCGAAGCCAAGGAAGGCGTGCGCGTGCAGCGCGAGAACGTCACCTTGGCCCGCATTACGTTCCAGAACTACTTCCGGCTGTACGAGCGCCTGGCGGGGATGACCGGGACGGCCTCGACCGAGGCCGACGAGTTCCACAAGATCTACAACCTCGACGTGCTCACTATCCCGACGAACCGGCCGATGATCCGCATCGACGAGGGCGACCTTGTCTACAAGACGGAGGCGGCGAAGTTCGCCGGCGTGGTCGAGCAGATCGAAGACTTCTATGCCGAGCGGCGGCCGGTGCTCGTGGGCACGGTGTCGATCGAGAAGTCGGAGCAGCTGAGTGCCCTCTTGCAGCGCAAGGGAATTCCCCACCAGGTGCTGAACGCGAAGAACCACGAGCGTGAGGCGGCCATCATCGCCCAGGCGGGGCGGCCCGGCGCCGTGACGATTGCCACCAACATGGCGGGTCGCGGCGTGGACATCCTTCTCGGCGGCAACCCGGCCGGGCTAGTCGAGGAGTACCTGCGCAAGCAGCACACGGGGGATGAAGAGGTTACGCCGGAGCAGATCGAGGCGGCGCTGGCCGCGGCGGAGGCCGACTGCGCGAAGGCGCGGGAGGAAGTCGTGCGGCTCGGCGGGCTGGCGATCATCGGCACCGAGCGGCATGAGGCGCGGCGCATCGACAATCAGCTGCGCGGCCGCGCGGGCCGCCAGGGGGACCCCGGCTCCTCGCGGTTCTACGTCTCGCTCGAGGACGACTTGATGCGCCGCTTCGGCGGCGGCAACATTGCCAAGCTGATGGATCGCTTCGGCATGGAAGAGGACGTGCCGCTCGAGCACTCCTGGGTCACGAAGGCGATCGCCAACGCCCAGACGAAGGTGGAGTCGTACAACTTCGACATCCGCAAGCACGTGGTCGAGTACGACGACGTGCTGAACAAGCAGCGCGAGGTGATCTACACCGACCGGCGCCGGGTGCTGGCGGAGGACAACCTGCGCGAGATGATCGAAGACTGGGTGACGCAGGAAATCGCGGAGATGGTGGCCACCTACACCGTGACGGAGGGCGAGGCGGAATGGGACCCCCAACCGCTCCTCCAGGCGTTTGCGGCCATGGTGCCGGCGGCTGGCGGGCTGACGGTGGAGGACCTGCAAGGGCTGACGCGCGACGAGCTGGAGGCGCGGCTGCTGGACGTCGTCGACGAGGCGTACGACGCCAAATTGGACCAGATTGGTCCGGAGGACCTGCACCGGCTAGAGCGTATCGTGCTGCTGCGGGTCATCGACAGCCTGTGGATCCAACACCTGACGAGCATCGACGACCTACGCGAGGGCATTGGCCTGCGCGCGTACGGGCAGCGCGACCCCCTGGTGGAGTATAAGGTCGAGGCAGCCAACATGTTCGAGGGGCTGCTGGCGGGCATTCGGCACGACGTAACGCATACACTATTTCACGTTACGGTCGTGCGGGAGCAGCCCCGGCCCGTGCAGCAGATGACCACGAACCGCGAAGAAGAAACGCGGCAGCCGGTGCGGGCCGGGCGAAAGGTCGGGCGGAACGACCCGTGCCCCTGCGGCAGCGGCAAGAAATACAAGCGATGTTGCGGACGGTAATGATTGATGGCGCGGCCGGACATTCTGGAGGCGGTCCTCGGTAACGTCGAGCGGGTGATTATCGGGAAGCGCGAAGAGGTCGAGCTAGCCCTTGTCGCCCTTATCTGTCAGGGTCACCTGCTGATCGAAGACGTGCCGGGCGTGGGCAAGACCGTCCTGGCCAAATCGTTGGCTCGGTCGATCGGGTGCAGCTTCAAGCGGATTCAGTTTACCCCCGACCTACTCCCCAGCGACGTCACAGGCGTGAGCATCTACAACCAGAAGAGCGGTGAGTTCGAGTTCCGCCCAGGACCTGTGATCGCGCAGATCGTCCTCGCCGACGAGATCAACCGCGCCACGCCGAAGACGCAGGCGAGCTTGCTGGAGGCGATGGAGGAGCGGCAAATCACGGTCGACGGCAGCACCTACCGCATGCCGCAACCCTTCATGGTATTGGCGACCCAGAATCCCATCGAGTACGAGGGCACCTTCCCGCTGCCCGAGGCCCAGCTTGACCGCTTCATGATGCGGATCCGGCTCGGCTACCCGCGGCCCGACGAAGAGGTCACGGTGCTCGACCGCCAGCAGTACGGCCACCCGGTCGAGGACCTGGAGCAGGTGGCGTCGGCGGAGGAGTTGGTCGCCGCGCAGACCGAGGTGCAGCACATCCACGTGGCGCCCGAGCTGCGGCGCTACATCGTGGACCTGGCCGGCGCGAGCCGCCAGCACCAGGACATCTACCTCGGCGCCAGTCCGCGCGGCTCGCTCGCGCTCTTCCGCGCGGCCCAAGCCCGGGCGTTGCTGCGCGGCCGCGAGTACAGCATCCCGGACGACGTCAAGGCGCTGGCGGAGCCAACCCTCGCGCACCGCCTGATCGTCAACCCGAGCGCGCGGATGAAGGGCACGAACCCGTCGGCCATCGTCGCGGAGATCCTGCGGTCAGTGCCGGTGCCGGGCACGCGGGTCCCCGCCTGAGGTGGGCGGATGCTGCGAACACTCGGCTTCGTCGCTCTCTGGCTGTTCATTTTTCTGACTGCACTGTCCGGCGGCTGGAGCGTGATGTTCCGGCTGTCCTATTTATTGCTCCTGCTGTTCATCGCCTCCTGGCTCTGGACCTGGGCCAGCGCCCGCTGGATCGCCCTGGAGCGGCGTCCGCTCCAGCAGCGCGCGCAGGTGGGCAGCCCGCTGGAGGAAGCGCTGACGCTACGGAACCTGAGCTGGCTGCCAAAGCCGTGGATGGACATCCAGGCGGCATCCACGCTGCCCGGGCACCGGGCGCAGCTCTTTGCCAGTCTCGGGCCGCGCGGTGAGCAGACGTGGACGCTGAGCACGATCTGCCACCAGCGCGGGCGCTACCAGCTTGGCCCGACAACGGTAGCGGTGGGCGACCCGTTCGGGCTCTTTCATCGGCAGCGCGTCTTTCCGGCCGAGAGCGCGGTGATCGTATATCCGCAGACGGTTCCGCTGCGCGGCTTCAGGGCACCCGACGGCGCCCTACCGGGCGGCGGGACGCATCGGGTACGCGTGCCGCACACGACCGCGATGGCCACCAGCATTCGGGATTACCAGCCGGGCGACCCGTTCAATCGGATCCATTGGCCGAACACGGCGCGGCTCGGACGGCTGCTGGTTAAGGAGTTCGAGCAAGACCCGGTGGCGGACGTTTGGGTCGTGCTCGACCTGGACCGCAACGTCCACGTGGGGAGCGGGCACGACTCGACCGAGGAGTACGCCGTGACCGCGGCGGCCTCGCTGGCGAGCCACTTCCTCCTGGAGAATCGGGCGGTGGGCCTGGTGACCCAGGGCCACCACCTGCTGCCGGACCGCGGGACGCGCCAGCTGATGAAGATCCTGGAGCTATTGGCCGTCGTGCGGGTCCGCGAGTTTCAGGGAGCGGGCGAGTTGTTGGCCGCCAACGGGCCGCTCCTGGCGCGTGGCACCAGCGCGCTGGTGGTGACGCCGACTACCCGCGCGGAGTGGCTTGCGGCGTTGGAAGATCTTGTGCAGCGGGGCGTGCGGTCGGCAGTTGTTCTGCTGGAGGCCAGCACCTTCGGCGGGTCCCGCCCCTCGCTTATGCTCGTCGGGTCGCTCGCGGCGGCCGGATTCCCTACCTACCTGGTAAAACACGGAGAATCCCTCGACCAGGCGCTGGCCGAACAACGCCCCGCCGTGGGAGCGGAGGCCGGGGTCTAATGGAAACAACTATCGCTGCACGGGCCGACGCGTGGTCCGGCGCCCGGAGCGGCGCGCGCTACCGAGGAGCCGATAGCCCCATCACGATCGCCCTGGCCCTGTTGCTCGCAGGCGCCCCCGCGGCCTCGGTGACAGCCGCCGACTGGGCGGACTTTCTCTCGTGGCTTCCCGTGTTCGCGGCGGCGGGCGTGTTGTTCGCGCTCTACCTCAGCCGGCGTCGGCTCTCGGCACCCTGGGCACACACGGTCGGCCTCGCCGCGGGCGTGCTATTCGTGCTGCTCTACTTCGCGACGACGGCGGATCACGGTCTGCCCTGGGACCGCCTGGCCTGGCTGGGCACCCGTATCGGGGCCTGGGTTGACGTGGCGGTGAGCGGCGGCGCGAGCAGCGACACCTTGCTCTTCTCCCTGACGATGAGCCTGCTGGCTTGGTTCCTCGGCTACTCGACGGGCTGGTTCGTGTTCCGGGAGCGGGCGCCCTGGTGGGCGATCCTGCCGAACGGCGCGGCTATACTGATCAACCTCTCCTACGCCCCTCCAGAACTGCTGCCGTTTCTGGTGGTGTTCCTGCTTGCCGCGCTGCTGGTCTTGGTGGACATGACGCGCCAGCGGAAGCGGGACCGCGAGTGGGCGCAGGCGGGGCCGGACGCCGAAGAGTCGAACCGTGCGGTGTTGGTGGCGAGCGCCGCTCTCTGCGTGGGGCTCTTGCTGTTCGCGTGGATCTTACCGAGCGGCGGCATCAGCCAGCGCGTATCCGATACCTGGTACTCGCTGACGCAGCCCTGGCAGGGCTTTCAGGAGAATTTCGACCGGCTGTTCGCCGCATTGAACGCGCCCGAGCGGTCGGGCCGCGGCTTGAACTTTGGGCGGACGCTGGCACCACGCGCGGCTTTCGAACTGGGGGAGCAGCCCGTACTGGCCATCGCGGCGGGAGACCAACGCTACTGGCGGGCAGCGACCTATGATCGTTACACTGGCCAGGTCTTCGTCAGCACCGAGCCTTCCAGCTCACGGACCGAGGCCGACCAGAACCGGATTCCCGATACGGAGCCGTTGCAGGCTCGGAAGGAGCTTGAACAGCGCGTGCAGCTCCTCGCGTCGCAGACGAGCATGCTCTTCGCCGCCGATACGCCGGAACGGGTGAACGTGCCGACGTTCTACGACTACCGGGAGGTGCCCGACGATTTCGCGGCGATGCGGCTGGCGACGCCGCTGCGCCGCGGGCAGCAGTACACCGTGGTATCGTCGGTGTCGGTGGCGACGGTGAGCGAGCTGAGAAGCGCTGGCACGGATTATCCCGCGTGGCTGCAGCGGTACGTGCGGTTGCCCCGCTCGCTGCCACAGCGCGTCCGCGATGAGGCGCGGCGGGTGACGGCCGGCGCCGAGACGCCCTACGACAAGGCCATCGCGCTGGAGACCTACCTGCGCCAGTTCCGCTACAGCACGCACGTGAAGCAGCCGCCGCCCGACCGCGACTGGGTTGACTATATGCTCTTCGACTCGAAGGAGGGTTACTGCGACTATTACGCGGCGGCCATGGCGGTCATGTTGCGGGCCGTCGGCGTGCCGTCGCGGGTGGCGAGCGGTTTCGCGCCCGGCGACAAGGATCCGAGCGGCGAGTTCATCATCGTCAAGGAGAGCCACGCGCACTCCTGGACCGAGGCCTACTTCCCAAACTATGGCTGGATCAACTTCGAGCCCTCCGCGCTGCGGCCGGTGCCGCAGCGGCCGGAGGCGTTCGGCCTTGACGGCTCGCTCGCCTGGGACCTGTTCGGGTTCGACGACGAGGACTACGGCGACATCGATTTCGACGCGCTGGGCGCGCTGGGCGCCGCGAGTGCGGATACCGCCGGCGCGGCCGTGAGCGAGCTGCCCGGGGTGGTGACGGTGGCGCTCGACGCGGTCGTGGCGCTTGTCGCGCTGACCCTCGTCGTCGCGCTCGCGGCGCTCGCCTTCGCGCTTCACTGGCAGCGCAACGTGCGGACGTTGCGAGAGCACGTGCGGCCCTGGGCGCAGCTTTCGACGGTGGCCGCCTGGTGCGGCCTCGGCGCGCGGCCATCGGATACGCCGTTCGAGTACGCACACACCGTCGCCCGGCGGGTCCCGCCGGTGCGGCGGGAGGTGCAGGCTATTGCGGACGCCTACGTGCGGGGTACGTACGGCCCCGAGGCGCCGGGGGCGGACGAGGCCGCGCGCGCCGCGGACGCCTGGCGAGGCTCGCGGTGGCTCCTCGCGAAGACGCTGCTGCGGCAGAACTGGCGGACCTTGGTCGGCGGGCGCTGGCCACGTGGCGAGCAATGAGCGAGCCGCTGCGCGAGACGCCGCTCCACGGCTGGCACGTGGCCCACGGGGCGCGGCTGGTGCCGTTCGGCGGCTGGTCGATGCCGGTGCAGTACCCGGGCGGGATTCTCGCCGAGCACCGGGCCACGCGCGCCGGGGCCGGCCTATTCGACATCTCGCACATGGGACGTGTTGAACTAGTCGGCCCCGACGCGCTGGCCCTGCTGCAGCGGACGACGACTAACGACGTGAACGCCCTCGCCGTCGGGCGGGCGCAATACTCCGTGCTGTGCAACGAGGCGGGCGGCACGCTCGACGACCTGATCGTGTACCGGCTGCCAGGGCGCTACCTGGCGGTCGTGAACGCGGGCGGGCGCGAGCGTGACCTGGCCTGGTGGCGCGAACAGGCGCGCGGGCTGGACGTGGATCTGGTGGACCGCACGCCGGACGTAGCGATGATCGCGCTGCAGGGGCCCGCCGCCGAGACTCTGCTGCAACCCGTCTGCAACGTACCGCTTGACCGGATGCGTTACTATACTGCTACCCGGGCCGAGGTCTGCGGGCGCGCCGTGCTGCTGGCTCGCACCGGCTACACGGGCGAAGACGGCTTCGAGCTAATGCCAGCCAGCGACGACGTGGTGGCGCTGTGGGAGGCGGTACTGGCGCTCACCGACCCGGTCGCACCGTCCCCGGCCGGGCTGGGCGCCCGCGACACGCTGCGGCTGGAAGCCGGGATGGCGCTGTACGGGCACGAGTTGACCGACGAGATCTCGCCGCTCGAAGCGGGCCTCGGGCGGGTCGTGAAGCTCGACAAGGGGGAGTTCGTGGGGCGCAAGGCGCTGGCCGCGCAGCAGGCGGCGGGGCTCACGCGACAACTGGTGGGCTTTGAGATGCTGGATGCTGCCATTCCACGGCAGGGCTACCCGGTCATAGCCGGTGGGCGGACCGTCGGTGCGGTGACCAGCGGCAGCTTTGGCCCGAGTGTTGAGCGCCCTATAGGCCTAGCCTACGTGCCGCCGCAGCTCGCCGCCGTCGGCACGGAGCTTACCGTCGTCGTGCGCGGTCGGCCGGCGCCGGCGCGGGTCTGCGCGCGGCCCTTCTGGCCGCACCACACGAAGCGCATCCGAGCTGCCGGCGATTAGTGGCGAGTCAGCAATCGCTCCTTCGCGGGCCGCGGGGGATCGACCGCCGGCCGCCGCAGCCGGATAGCTTGCTGGGAGGACCTCGTGACCCCGGACGACCGGCGCTACAGCACGGAGCACGAATGGGCCAAGGCAGAGGGCGGCGAAGTCGTGGTAGGAATCACCGACTTCGCGCAGGAGCAGCTAGGCGACGTGGTGTACGTCGAACTGCCGAGCGTCGGCGATCAGGTGAAGCAGGGCCGAGTCATGGGGGTCGTAGAGTCGGTGAAGGCTGCCTCCGACCTCTACTCGCCGGTAAGCGGCGAGGTGGTTGCCGTGAACGACGCCGCGGTGGGCGAGCCACAGAAGCTGAACGACGCGCCGTACACGGATGGCTGGCTGATCCGCGTACGCCCCGACAACCTCGACGAGCTGAACAACTTGATGACGGCGGAGCAGTACGATCTCCGGGTCAGCGATCGCGGCCCTGAGGAGTAGTCGAACTCATGCCCTTTGTGCCCACCACCGACGCCGAGCGGGCGGCAATGCTGGCACGCATCGGCGCGCGCTCTACCGACGAACTGTTTGAAGTGATTCCGCCCGCCGTTCGCTTTCCCGCGCTCGATCTGCCTCCCGGCGAGTCCGAGCTAACGATCGCGCGAGGCGTGCGCGCGCTCGCGGGGGCGAACCGCCCTGCCGCCGACATGGCCTGTTTCCTCGGCGCCGGTGCGTACCATCACTACGTGCCGGCGGCCGTGCGGGCGCTGACCAGCCGCGGCGAGTTCCTGACCTCCTACACGCCATACCAGCCGGAGATCAGCCAGGGCACGCTCCAGACGACGTTCGAGTTCCAGAGCCTTGTCTGCGACCTGCTCGACATGGACGTGGCGAACGCCGGCATGTACGACGGCTCGACGGCGCTGGCGGAGGCCGTGTTGATGGCAGAGCGCATCACGCGCCGCTCACGCGTCGTGCTGGCCGGCGGGGTGCATCCGGAGTACCGCAACGTTGTGGCTACCTACGTGGCGGAGCGGGGTACGGAGCTGGTGACCGGCGACGTGGCGGTGGTGGGTGGCCTGCTGCGCGAGGCGGAGCCTGCCGACCTACTGGACGAGCAGACGGCGTGCTGCGTGGTGCAGCAACCAAGCTTCTTTGGGCGTATCAGCGACTGGGCCGCGCTGCGCGCGGCCTGCGACCGGGTGGGCGCGCTGCTCGTCATGGTCTGCAATCCACTCGCGCTTGGCCTGCTCAAGCCGCCGGGCGGCTGGGGGACGGATATCGCGGTAGCCGACGCACAACCACTCGGGATCGCCATGGAGTACGGCGGCCCCTGGGTGGGCATGATGGCTACCCGCGAGAAGTACGTGCGCCAGCTACCGGGGCGGATCGCTGGCGAGGCGTACGACGCGGTGGGCCGGCGCGGCTACGTGCTCACGCTGCAAGCGCGCGAGCAGCACATCCGCCGCGAGAAGGCGACATCGAACATCTGCACCAGTCAAGCGCTACTCGCGCTGCACGCGACGATTTACCTGAGCTTACTGGGGCCGGACGGGCTGCGGCAGGCCGCGGAGAGCTGCTATCAGTACGCGCACTACGCGGCGACCGAGATCGCGCGTCTTCCCGGCTACGCCGTCCTGACGCCGGAGCCGTTCTTCCACGAGTTCGTAGTGCGCGGCCCCGATTCCCCGGAGGCGCTGAATCGACGCCTGCTGGCCGAGCACCTGCTGGGTGGGCTGCCGCTCGGCCGCTTCTACCCGGCGCTCGCGGACTGCGCGCTGTATTGCTGCACGGAGATGAACACGCGCGCGGACATCGAGAAGCTAATTTGCGTCTTGAGCGAGCAATCATGACAAGTCGCCTGAACGGCCATGCGACCGCGCCCCCGGGTAGCGAGCACAGGGAGCCGGCGGAACGCCTGCCGCACGCGCCGGAGCCGCTGCTCTCCGAGTTGAGCGTAGCGGGGCGCGAGGGCCAACACCTTCCCGCGCCGGACGTGCCGGCGAGCGGACTGCCGGACGCGGGCCTACTCCGCGATGGTCTGCCGCTGCCGGAATTGAGCGAGCCTGAGGTCGTACGGCACTTCACACGGCTATCGCAGCTCAACTACGCCGTGGACACTGGCTTCTATCCGCTCGGCTCCTGCACCATGAAGTACAACCCAAAGATCGACGACGAGATGGCGGCCCTGTCCGGCTTCGCCGGCCTGCACCCTTATCAGCCTGCGGAGACCGTGCAGGGCGCTCTGCGCCTGATGTGGGAACTGGAACGCGCGCTGGCGGCGATCACGGGCTTCGCGGCCGTGACCCTCCAGCCTGCGGCGGGCGCCCACGGCGAGCTGACCGGCATGCTGATGATCCGCGCGCACCACCTGGCGCGCGGCGATACCAGGCGACGGCGGGTGCTCGTGCCGGACAGCGCGCACGGTACGAACCCGGCAACCGCGGCGATGTGCGGCTACGAGGCGGTGACGGTGCCGTCCGACGCGCGGGGCAACGTAGACCTGACCGCGCTCCGCGGGCTGCTCGGGCCAGACGTGGCGGCGTTGATGATCACCGTGCCCAGCACGCTAGGGCTCTTCGACGAGCACATGCTAGAGGTCACTGCGGCGGTCCACGAGACGGGCGCACTGGTATACGGCGACGGCGCGAACCTGAACGCCCTGCTCGGGATCGCTCGGCCGGCCGATCTGGGTTTGGATGTACTGCACATCAACCTGCACAAGACGTTTGCGCAGCCGCACGGCGGCGGCGGTCCCGGCGCCGGCCCGGTGGCCGTGCGGGCGGACCTGGAGCCGTACTTGCCGCTGCCGGTGGTGCGGCGGCGGCCTGACGAGACGTATGACCTCGACTACATCCGCCCGCACTCGATCGGCCAGGTACGTGCCTTTGGGACGCACTTCGGCGTTCTCGTGCGGGCCTATACATACATTCGCCTGCTCGGCGGGGATGGGTTGCGGCGCGTAAGCGAGGCGGCGGTGCTGCACGCCAATTACTTGCGCGCGGTCCTGCGTGAATGGTACGACGTACCCTACGATCGCCCCTGCATGCACGAGGTCCTGCTGAGCGGGCGACGGCAAAAGGCGCAGGGCGCGCGGACGCTCGACGTGGCCAAGCGGCTGATTGACTATGGCTTCCACCCGCCGACGATCTACTTTCCGCTCGTCGTCGACGAGGCGCTGATGATCGAGCCCACGGAAACCGAGGCGAAGCCTACGCTCGACGCGTTCATCGCCGCGATGGCGGCCATCGCCGTAGAGGCGGCGCGCGCACCGGCCGTGCTGCACGCGGCGCCGCACGACACCCCCGTGGGACGGCTGGACGAGGCAAGCGCGGCACGGCAGCCCGTGCTGCGGTGGCGCCGTGCGGACGCACCGGCCCTGGCGGGCACCGCGGGGGCATCCGCCGTCGGAACGGCCAAGGCGTAGAGGCAAGAGGCAATGAGCGACCGCTTCTGGCAGCCGCGGCCGCAGGCGGCTGGCACCGCTACCCGCGACGGCGAGCCCCTGCTCCAAGTCCGAGACCTACGGACGGAGTTTGTGACGCAGGACGGCGTGGTCCACGCCGTGAACGGCATCTCCTATAGCCTGCGCGAAGGGGAGGCGCTCGGGCTCGTCGGGGAGAGCGGCTGCGGGAAGAGCGTAAGCGCGTTGACCCTCATGCGACTGATCGCCACGCCGCCGGGCCGTATCGCCGGCGGGCAGGTGCTGTTCCAGGGCCGCGACTTGCTCAAGCTGAAGGAAGACGAGATTCGGCACATCCGCGGCAACGATATCGCGATGATCTTCCAGGACCCAATGACCTCGCTGAATCCGGTGCTGACGATCGGCCGGCAGATCGGCGAAGCGCTGCAACTGCACAAGGGCCTCGACGGCAAGGCAGCCCGCCGGCGCACCGTTGAGCTGCTGGACATGGTCGGTATTCCCTCGGCACGCAGCCGCGTGGACGACTACCCGCACCAATTCAGCGGGGGGATGCGACAGCGGGTGATGATCGCCATGGCGATCTCCTGCGAGCCGCGGGTGCTCATCGCTGACGAGCCCACGACGGCGCTCGACGTCACGATTCAGGCACAGATCCTCGACCTCATCAAGCGTCTGCAGACCGATCTGGGAATGGCCGTCATTCTCATCACGCACGATCTCGGCGTCGTCGCAGGCGTGTGCGACCGGATCGCGGTCATGTACGCGGGATACGTCGTCGAGGAGGCTTCGGCGGAAGAGCTGTTCGCTGACCCGCGCCACCCCTATACGCTCGGCCTGCTGCGATCGGTTCCGCGCATGGATCAGCCACGCGGGGAGCGCCTGGTGCCAATCGAAGGGCTTCCGCCCGATCTCATTAACTTGCCGGTGGGCTGTCCGTTTGCCCCGCGCTGCAGCTACGCGGTCGATCGGTCGGAGGACGAGAATCCCCGGCTGGAGCCGGTCGGGCCGAATCACCGCGTGGCCTGCTGGGTAGACGTGCGCACGGAGGCGAAGAATGGCCACGGAGCCTGAGAGCCGCCCGTCGGCCGTCGCCGCAGACAAGCGGCCGCCGCTGCTCGACGTGCGCGGGCTCAAGATGTACTTCCCAATAACGCAGGGTATCCTGCTACAGCGGCGGACAGGTTGGATCCGCGCCGTCGACGACGTGTCGTTCTACATCAACCGGGGGGAGACGCTCGGGCTAGTGGGCGAAAGCGGCTGCGGCAAGTCGACGACCGGGCGGGCGATCTTGCAGCTGTACCGACCCACCGGCGGTGAGGTGATCCTCGACGGTCAAGACTTGACTCGGATTGGCGGGGGGGAGCTACGGCGCACGCGGCGCAAGATGCAGATGATCTTCCAGGACCCCTACGCCTCGCTGAACCCGCGCATGACTGTGGGCAGCATCATCGCCGAGCCGCTGGAGATTCACGGCCTGGCAAAGGGCAAGGCCAAGCAAGAGCGCGTCGCCGAGCTGCTGCGGCTGGTGAACCTTAACCCGTACTTCGCGAACCGCTATCCCCATGAGTTCAGCGGCGGGCAGCGGCAGCGCATCGGCATCGCCCGGGCGCTGGCGGTCGAGCCGCAGCTCATCATCTGCGACGAGCCGATCAGCGCCCTCGACGTGTCGATCCAGGCGCAGATCATCAACCTGCTGGAAGAGCTGCAAGCCGAGCTAGGGTTGACCTATCTGTTCATCGCGCACGACCTGAGCGTGGTCCGGCACATCAGCGACCGCGTGGCCGTGATGTACGTGGGCAAGATCGTCGAGCTGGCCGACAGCGACGCACTGTACGAGCGGCCGCTACACCCTTACACGCGGGCGCTGCTGTCGGCGGTACCGGTGCCGAACCCGGCGGTGGAGCGGCGCCGCCGTCGCATCATCCTCACGGGCGACCCGGCCAGCCCCGTCAATCCGCCCGTAGCCTGTCGCTTCCACCCCCGCTGTCCATTCGCCCAGGATATCTGCCGCGAGGTCGAGCCCCCGCTGGCCGAGGTGCGGCCAGGCCAATGGGTTGCCTGCCACTTCTGGAAGGAGATCGAGGAGCGCGCCGGGCCCGTCGGCGCCCCCGACGCCGTTGCCTAGAGTGCTGGTACAGGTGGCCGGGCTTTGCTAAGGCTTATGGTCTCGAAGGACGCGAACGCCCCGGCCAGGAGGCTAAGTAGTACCTCCTAGGTTACTCCGGCTGGACCTCACCCGACGAATGGCCGGGGCCAGCATCAGGCCCGTGAGCCCGCCCACAAGAACAGCCCGATTGACGCGAGGGCCTTCCGCGCGCACGGCGCTGACGGCCAGCTTGACAAGGATCGCCCCGATGACCAATCCGAGGGCATGATCGCAGATGTGACGCAGCCGCGTAGAGCGGTTCCAGTTCATCGCGAACCTCCTTTCCGAACTCGACCTGCCGAAATTGTCCCCTGTTCGGCCAGTCGGCGGCTGTGAAAATGGCCACTTGCACCGGGTGAGCTACACTGCACGGGCGCACCGGCGTACCGGCGTCCCGCAACCTGGTTGTGGAGCCGCACGGCCCGCAGAGCGGCGCCGGCACCGCGGGCCAACGGGTGAGCAAAGCGGCGGCGCCAGGCCGAAATCGTGACCCTAGCGTGACGGGGGCGGCTCGGTGGCGCCTTGGCAGTCGCCGCTGCTTTGTGGCCGGATTAAAGGTTCGACTACTCGACTTCGGACGGCAGAGGGTATACACTGTTGCCAGGATGCCTGCCGAGCGGCGTGGCGGATCCTCGTGGCCGCTCGGGTCGGCGCCGCGGCCCACCAGCGCACCCGTGGCGGACGGGCGCGCCGGCGCGGCCCCCGGGAGGCCGCCGTGTACGTCAACTACTGCCACGAGTGCGCGCGTGCGCTCTCCTCCGTCCATGCCGAACGCTGCGAGCGCTGCGCCTGGCTGCGCTGCGAATGCGGCGCCTGCGGCTGCACCTATCAGGGCAGCGGGGTGCGGGCGGTGCTGGCGACGGTTCCCCCAGTGTGGGGCGCGGTGGCGCCCCGCCACGTGGCGTCGGCGCGGCACTCAAGTTCGCGCTTTCGTGCCGCCGGGCCTGCCGTGGTGTTCGCGACGGTGGCAGTGCTACTGGCGCTCGGCTTGGCGGCTGTGACGTCCTGGCTGGCGCCGACGGTAGCGGTGGCGCCAGAGATCGAGAGCACGGCGCCCGTGGCGGCGGCGCCGAGCGAGAGTCCGCCCGCCGCCAGCCCCGCGGGACCCGCGGCCGAGGAGCCATCTGTGCCGGAGGCCCCGCAGCCGGCCACGGCGGATGCCAGCGGGTCAGCTGCGCCAGGGGCGCCCGCGGCCCAGCCCGCGCCGACTGCCGCTCCGTCCATAGATGCGGCGCAGCCGGTCAGCGCCGAGGCGGCCCGGCCCGCCCCGGCGCCAGCGGCCGCCGCTCCCACCGCCAGTCTCCCCAGCGTCCTGTACGTCGGCAACACCGACTCGCAGGGCGCTTACTTGCGCTCGCAGCCCCGCGACGGCAACGATACGCGCCTCGTCGCCTGGACCGACGGCACCGCCATGACCCCCCTGGAAACCCGGACCGTACAGGAAGCGGGCGGGCCGGCCGTGTGGGTGTACGTACGCGACCCCAAGGGCGGTACCGGGTGGATGCGGCAGGCGTACCTGCGCCCGAACCGCTAGCCCGGACGTTCGCGATCGGCAGCTTGGCGGGACCGTCGCGGACCGGTCAATGGGGCCGTTGTCGCCAGCTGCCGTAGGGCGGCTTCCAGCGGCTTGCGGCGAGACGAGCGATCGGCTGACCGGGGGCTTGGGGGCCACCGGTGGGCAGGAGATTGGCTCCTGAACGCCACTGCTTACCTTGGGCGCCCGCTGGTCTAAAGGCTGAGGGGATCGGCGCGGGCGGCGATCTCGCCGAGGGCGGCCTCCGCGGCTTCGCGGACTGGCTCTCGCACGTCCTCGAGGCAGTAGATCAGCGCCTCTTGCGCCTCGTCGCCGCCGATCTCGCCGAGCGCCCAGATGGCCGCCAGGCGCACGCTGACGGTCGGGTCGTCCAGCATCTCGAGGAGGCGCGAGACACCGCGCTCGTCCTCGATCTCGCCGATGGCGCGCGCCGTTTCCTCGCGGAGCGCGGCGTTCTTGCTCATGGAGTCGGCCAGCAGCGTCTCCGTCCAGCCGGGGTCGCAGTTGCGGCCCATCGCGCGCACCGCGCTCTGGCGAAGGTCGGCGTCGGCGTGGCCGGCCACGATGGCGTCGTGGACGCGTGAGCTGCTGAAGTAGCCGACCGAGGCCAACGCGTTACCGCGCACAGTGAGGGGCTCCCCCGGTCGGTTGAGCGTGTCGAGGAGGAGGTCTTCGATCTCCTGGCCGCGACGCGCGGGCAGCTCGCCGACCTCGGCCAGGTAGGCGAACCGGGCGAGCGCCTCGGCCGCGGCCGCGCGCACGGAGGCATCGGGGTCGCTGGCGCAGAGCCGGAGCAGCGGATCGACGAGCCACTGGCCCTCCTCGTCGGCGCTGTAGGCGATCGCGGCGACACGCACACGTGGTGTCGGGTCGTCGAGCGCCAGGCGCCAGATCGGCGTGAAGTCCAGGTGGGCGTCTTGCTCCGACTCATCGTGCAGCGAGTCGAGCAGCCCGAGGCGCTGCGAGGGGGTGAGGGAGTCCCAGACGCCGCGGAACGAGGCCTCGCGCTCGTCGGCCAGCGCCGACAGGTGCTCCCAAGTCCCCGACGGGATATCCTCGCCCTCCAGAATCTGATCTAGGACCGTGCGAAACTCGTCCATGCTCTGTACTCCGTGCGCTGCAGCGAAACGGAAGGGCGCTGCCGAGCGGCCGCCGCGGCCGAGTGGCTCTGGCACATTGCGGGCAGGCTCTCCGGTGGCGGGCTAGTAGGCGCGGGCGAAGACGGCGCGAGCGCTGCTCGGCTTGCCGCAGACGAGGCAGGAACCTGCCTCGGGCGGGGCATCGAGCGGCAGACAGCGCATCGTGGCGCCGGTCTCGTCCTTCAGCTTGCGCTCGCAGGCGGCATCGCCGCACCACGGCGCGAGCAGGAAGCCGCGCTCGGTCGCCAGGCTGTTGGCGAACTCCTCTAAGGTATCGACGCGGCGCGTTCGCGCCTCGCGGAACGCCAGGGCGCGCTGGAACATCGCGGTCTGGATCTCGTCCAGCAGCGCCGGCAAGCGCCGGCCAAGCGTGTCGAAGCTGACCTGCTCTTTCAGCGCGCCGCCAGGGTCGGTACGCGTGTCCTGGCGCACGACGGTCGCGCGGCCCTCGCGCACGTCACGCGGCCCGACCTCCAGACGCACGGGCACGCCGCGCATCTCCCACTCGTTGAACTTCCAGCCCGGCCGCTGGTCGCTCCAATCAACTTCCAGACGGACGATCGTGCTCAGCTCGCGCTGCAAGCGCGCTACCGCGTCGCGCACCTGCTCTAGCTCCTCCTCAGTACGCCAGATCGGGACGATCACGGCCTGAATCGGCGCGACGCGGGGCGGCATGCGGAGCCCCTTGCGGTCGCCGTGGACCATGACGACCGCGCCGACGAGCCGGGTGGACACGCCCCAACTCGTTTGCCAAACGTAGCGCCGCTCGCCGTCGAGGTCCTGGAAGGTGATGTCGAACACCTTGGCGAAGTGCTGCCCGAGATCGTGCGACGTGCCCGCTTGTAAGGCCCGGCCGTCGCCCATCAGGGCCTCGATGCTGTAGGTCGATTCGGCGCCGGCGAACTTCTCCTCGGCCGACTTCACGCCCGCGATTACGGGGATGGCCAACTCGCGCTCGACGAAGTCGCGGTAGAGGTCGAGGATGCGCAGCACTTCCTCGCGCGCCTCTTCCTGCGTGCGGTGCGCGGTGTGGCCTTCCTGCCAGAGGAACTCGGTCGTCCGCAGGAACAGGGCGGTACGCCGCTCCCACCGCACCACGTTCGCCCACTGGTTAATGAGCACGGGGAGGTCGCGCCAGGACTGGATCCACTTGGCGTACATGGTGCCGATGATCGCCTCGGACGTCGGCCGGACCACGAGCGGCTCATCAAGCTCGTCCTGCCCGGCCTTGGTGACCCAGGCGACCTCTGGCGCGAAGCCCTCGACGTGCTCGGCCTCCCGCTGCAACAGATCCTGAGGAATGAACAGCGGGAAGTAGGCGTTCTGGTGACCCGTCGCCTTGATGCGGGCGTCGAGCGCCGCCTGCATGTTCTCCCAGAGGGCGTAACCGTAAGGGCGAATGACCATGCAGCCGCGCACCGGCGAATAGTCCGCCATCCCGCTCCGCAGGATGACGTCGGTGTACCAGTCGGAGTAGTTCGTAGCCGGATCCGGTAGCCCCGGATTGTCGCGGCCGCGGTCCTGGGCCATCGTCGCTCCCTCTAGGTCGAATAGCCGGGTCAGCAAGGATCAGTGGCGTAGCCAGACGTATCACGCGACCTAGTCCGATGCCCGGACTAGCTCGTGCAGGTAGTGTGCCGCTCCATCCCGTTGACGGGCAGGCCGGTCGAGGCGCTCGGCCCGGGGGCGAATCCGAGGGCGGCCAGCGCCCCGGCCTCGTCGCGGCGCCGCGACGCGCGGCAAGTTGACAACAGAATTGTACTGGCCGCCAGGAGGGCCGGCAACCGCGAGTCACGAAACGGGTGGCCTGCCCGTGGGGGCGGAGCGCGCCCGCAGTGCCGCCGGCCGTGTACCGGCAGCCCAGCACGAGCGAGTGAATTTATCCGAGGAACGGTCAAACGATGCTCCTTGACCGGGTGGTTAACTGCTAGGCCGGGCGCGGGTTGGCGCGTGCTCCTCGGGCGCGGAAGGTCGCATCGTTTGCCCCGTACGATACTCCCCCGGGGCTCCGCCGCGGGCCGGGCCGGCGGGGGGAGGCCCCGGGCCGGGCGCGGGCGGCGGGCGCGGGGAAGGCGTGTACGGGCAGGGACGGCGACCACGTCGCGTGAGACAGCAGGCGCTCTCCGGTGCGCCTCGCGGCCGGACGCCCAGTCTTGCCCGGCAGGTCAGCTATCGGGACGGGCCCTCACCCCGGCCCTCTCCCAGGGGGCGAGGGGGAGGGACGAGGAGGACGCCCTCGTCCCTCCCCCTCGCCCAGAGGGCGAGGGGGAGGGACGAGGAGCCGGACCTCACCCCCCTGCCCCCCTCTCCTGAGGGAGAGGGGGAGGACGGGGAGCCTGTGCCGGATTCGCTGGGACGCCGGGTCGGGCGGCGATTCGGCAGGGCACAACTTGCTGCGCCCCTAGTAGAAAAGGCATTGGCGGAAGGCGGTCGTCCGGGGCGTGTAGGATGGGGACGCGAGGAGGGCGGGCAGCAGCGTCCGCTGCTCGCCTCGCTGGATGGCCACCGTAACAATTGTGGAACCCTCAGTTCTGCAGCCAGCTGGCTGAGGATAAACAGGCGCGACCGCGCGGGCGCGAAGGGCCGCGGAGCGCAGCCAGACGGCGCGGGGCAGCCGGCAGGATGAGCCATTAATGGTTCCAGGGCTCCCGGAAGGCGAGCGTGGAAGTGGTCTTTCCTTATGGTAGCTGGCTGGCAGCCACGGGGCGGCACGTATAATGCGAGGATCGGAGCGACCCCGGAGGCAGGCTGTGAACGTAGCCGACGTGATGACGCGCGACGTGCTGACGGTGGCCCCCAATACGGGCGTGCAGGAGATCGCGCGGCTACTCTGGAGCCACGGCATCTCGGGCGTGCCGGTCGTGGATGCGACCGGCGCGCTCGTCGGCATCGTCAGCGAGCTAGACCTGCTGGTGCGGAACGCCAACCTGCACATTCCACAGTACCTGCGTGTGCTTGACGTAATGATCCCGCTCGGGAACCGGCACGAGTTCGAGCAGGAGCTGCGGCGCGCGCTCGGCGCGACCGCCGCGGACGTCATGACGCGCGACGTGATCACGGTGTCGCCCGGCACCGACCTCGCCGAGGCGGCGACGCTGATGCTGGACGAAGACGTGAATCGGCTCCCCGTGGTCGATCAGGGACGCGTTGTCGGCATCATCAGCCGCGCCGACTTCGTGCGGCTGCTCGCGCAGGACATTCCCACCGAAGCGTAGTCCTCATACCACGAGAGGGGTGGCAGCCCAATGGCCCGAGTTGAAGCCCTGCCCGGCCGTGTCACGGCCGTGTTCCCCGAGGCTCAGCGCTGGCCCTGCTGGATCGACGTCGACCTGGATGCGGTTGCGGCGAACGTGCGGGCCATTCGCGGCTGGATCGGGCCGGGCGTGCGGCTGCTGGCGGTGGTGAAGGCGCAAGCGTACGGGCTCGGCGCGGAAATGGTGGCGAGCGCGGCGCTGGCAGCGGGCGCGGATGGTCTGGCGGTGGCGCGCGTGCAGGAGGGGATACGGCTACGCCGGCACGGCGTGACGGCGCCGATCCTGCTGCTCACCGGGTTCGCGCCCGACGAGGCGCCGCACATCGTCGGGCAACGGCTCACGCCCACGGTGGTGGAGCACGCGCAGCTCCCGGCACTGATGACCGCGGCGCAGCGGGCCGGCACGCGCCTCCCCGTTCACGTCAAGCTGGACACGGGCTTGCACCGCTACGGAGCGCCCCTCCACGCGGCGGTGGCGCTGATCCGCACGATCGCCGCATCCGATCTGCTGGAGCTAGAGGGCTTCTACACGCACTTTGCCACGGCGGACGCGCTGGACCTCTCGTTTGCCCGCGAGCAGCTCGCGAGCTTTCGCGCGGCCTGCACGGTGCTGGAGGACGACGGCACGCGGCCGCGGTACCTGCACGCGGCGAACAGCGCCGGAACGCTGGCCCTGCCGGATGCCCACTTCGACCTCGTGCGGGTCGGACTGGGCGTCTATGGCTATTACGCCACGCCGGCGGTGACGCGGACGGCGGTCGAGCTGCGCCCGGCCGTGACCCTGCGGGCGAGGGTGGCGCGATTGCTGTCGCTGGACGCCGGCTGCACGGTGGGGTATGGCTGCACGTACCGGACCACGCGCCCGATGCGGGCGGCGCTGCTGACGATCGGCTACGCGGACGGCCTGCCCGGGAGCCATTATCGGGGCGGCTACGTGTTGCTGGGCGGCCAGCGCGCGGACATTATCGGCCGTATCTCGATGGACCAGTGCGTCGTCGACATAACGGCGTGTCCGGACGTGCGGGAGGGGGACTGCGCGGTCGTGCTGGGCCAGCAGGGCGACGAGGTGATCGCGCTAGACGAGTACGCCGAGCTATCGGGCAGCATCCCGCACGAGGCGCTGACCTCGCTCGGCAGCCGGGTGCCGCGGCTGTACTGGCGCGGCGGGGAGGTGGTGGCCCGCGCTACCTTGGCCGGCGAGGAGTGGCTGGAGGTCGGCGCTGAGGCTCCTGCCGCGCCAGGGGCCAATGGCGGCGGGCGCGATAGTTGAGGCTGGGGCCGCTGGCGCGCGGGTGGCTTTAGGTGGTAGTGGCGCGGGTCAGCCAGGTGGTGGCAGCGGCTGGGGCGTCGCGGGCGGGGCCGGTGCGGACGGTGCAGTCGGGCAGAGAATGGAGGAAGGCGCGGCCGTAGCTCTTGCTCACTAGGCGGCGGTCGAGGACGACGACCACGCCGCGGTCGGTACGGCTGCGAATCAGGCGCCCGAAGCCTTGCTTGAAGCGCAGGATCGCCTGCGGCACCGCGTACTGGCGGAACGGGTCGTCGAACAGCTCGCTGCGGGCGGCAAAGACGGGATCGGTCGGCACGGCGAACGGCAGCCGCGCGATGACGAGACAGCTGAGGGCCTCGCCCACCACGTCCACGCCCTCCCAGAAGCTGTTGGTGCCGAGGAGGACGGCCCGCGGGCCGGCGCGAAACGTCTCCAGCAGCCGGGCGCGCGAGCCATCGATGTTCTGGCCCAACAGCACGACGCGCTGCGCCTCGAGCGGCGCGCGCAAGGCCTCGTGCGTCTGGCGCAGCTGGCCATGCGAAGTGAAGAGCACCAGCGTGCGGCCGCCCAGCGCGCCGATTAGCTCGATGAGCGTGTCCACCAGCCGGTGCTGGTGGTAGGCTTGCCCCGGCTCGGGGATATCCGTGGGCACGTAGAGGAGGGTCGAGTCGCGGTAGTTGAAGGGCGAGCCGACTTGTAGCTCGCGGACGTCGCGCAGGCCCAGCCGCTCGCGGAGATAGCGGAACGACCCCTCGGTGCTCAGCGTCGCGGAGGTGACGACGGCGGCGTCTTTGCGGGAAAAGAGGTCGTCCCAGAGGCGGGCGCCCACGTGCAGCGGAGCCGCGTGCAGGGCAAGCTCCGCGCCGCCGCGCAGACTGAGCCAGTAGACCTCGTCGCGGCTGGGCGACGCCAGGATGCGGTCCAGCGCGTCCTGGGCGCCCTCGCTGAAGCGCAGAAAGCTCTCGAGCTCGGCGCTCAGCTCTTCGAACGTGGCGGCGCCCTCGGAGCTGACCGCGCCACGAGGCCGGCTCGCGACCGAATCGACCCGGGGCGCCTCGTCGCCGCCAGTGTTCGCTCCCTGCGCTAGCGTCTCCAGGTCACTTAGCAGCTCGGCCACCGGTCGGGCGAGCGCCAGCCAGCGCTCCTGAGCGGCGGCCCAGGCACGCTCCAGCGATTGCCAGTCGCGATGGCCACGCACGGCCGGCGTGAGGCGGAGGCTCAGGTTGTCCGGGCCGCCGCGTTCCGTCCGGGCGGCGGCGAAGCTGTGCAGCTCGCCGAACAGGTCCTGTATGGCGGCGCGCGTGCGAGCAAGCGCGGCTTCGGCGCGAGCCGCGCGGTCGACCACAGCCCCGACGCGCGCGGGCGAGGCGCCGACCCGCTGCACCAGCGCGGCGATCTCGGACAGCGCACCGAACGAGTAGCTGCCCGACTGGATCTGCAGGCGGTCGAGGGCTTGCAGCAGGTCGCGCTCGGTGAGCTGCACGCCCAGCTGCTCCGTGGCCTCGGCCTCCAGATGGTGGGCCTCGTCGATTACCAGATAGCGATACTCGGGCAGAACCTTGCTGCCGGTTGCCACGTCGGACAGGAGCAAGGCGTGGTTGACCACAATGACATGCGCGCTTTCGGCGGTCTGGCGCGCGCGCGCGAGAAAGCAGGTCCCGGCGCGATGGTAGGCGCAGCGGCCGGGCGTACAGTGCTCCTGGTGAGCGGCAAGCTTGCTCCAGGCGACTGCCTCGTCGGGCGGCAGGCGCAGCTCGGCACGGTCGCCGGTCTGCGTCTGCTCCAGCCAAAGCGCGACTCGGATGCCGAGCATGGCCTCGGCGGCGGTCATGCGGTCCGAGCGCAGGAACGCTTGCCAGCGGCGAAGGCAGAGGTAGTTGCCGCGGCCCTTGACGAGCGCGGTGCGAATGGGGAACGGCAGGGCCGCCGCGAGGGCGGGCAGGTCCTTCTGGACGAGCTGGTCTTGCAGGTTGATCGTGTTGGTGGAGACGACGACGCGGCGGCCCGTGGCGGCGGCAAAGCAGACCGCGGGCAGCAGATAGGCCATCGACTTGCCGGTGCCAGTGCCGGCCTCGACGACGAGATGGTCGCCATCGCGCAGAGCGGCGCTAGTCGCGCGGAGCATGGCGAGCTGCTCGGGGCGCTCCTCGTAGCCGGGGAGCCGGGAGGCGACGGCGCCGCCCCGCGAGAGCGCGGCCTCGAGCGCCTCGCCGTCGAGCGCGGCGGCCGCCGGATCGGGCACGAGCGGGGCCGGCGCGATGGACACGCTCTCCGGCGACGGCAGGCCCTCGGGGTCGGGGAGGCGGGCGCTGCCGCCCGCCTGCAGCACCGACTCCAGGTAGCGCCGCGTGGCCGCGCGCTCGGCATCCGCAAACAGCGGGGCGAGGGGCCAGTCGAGGCCGGCGGCCAGGCGGTTGACTAGCAGCAACGTTTCGAGGCGCAAGCCGCGTAGCCGCGCGAGCAGGGCCAAGAAGACGTCCATCGCGGTCTCAGCGTCGGCGAGTGCGCGGTGCTGGCCGCGCGGGCTGACCGCGAGCGCGCGCGCGACGCTTCGCAGGTCGTAGGTCGGCAGGCCGGGGAGGAGAAGCTGGGCGAGCTCAAAGGTGTCGTAAGCGGGGGCGGAGAGGCGCAGGCCGGCGCGCTCGAGGCAGGCGAGATCGATCTCGATGCTCTGGCCGACGAGGGGCAAGTCGCCTACAAAGCGCGCGAGCCCGCCAATCGCCTGCTCGAGGCGCGGCGCGGATTCCAGCTCACGGGTCGTGAGCCCGGTCAACTGCTCGATGCGATAGGTCAGCGCGGTGGTGGGCCGAACCAGGCTGCTCCAGCGCTCGGCCCGGCCGGCCGTGTCGAAGCGTACGGCGCCGATCTCGATGATTTCCGGGCGGCCGACGCTCTCCGCTAGCTCCAGGTCCACCGAGACGTATTCTGGTACCAAACGCGACTACTTTCCAGGGGGCGCAGTGGCCCCGCGGCGTCGCCGGCCCGAATCGCGGCAACGTGTGTGAGCGAATCCGACCCGCGGCCGGGCGGCGTGGCGCGCGGCGCCGGGCCGCGGGCGTTGGGTCGTAGAGTCGCGCGCGAGCGCGGGACGACACTACACGCGGGCGCTGCGCCGCAGACGGTTCACCAGCACCTGGGCCAGCAAATCACGGACGATCGGGTTGCGCAGAAGCGCCATCGCGATCGGGAAGAGCTGGGCGATGTAGGCGAGGCGGCGCGTCTTGCTGGCTACCGCGTCGCCGAGGCCCGCCCCGTCGTCGGCATTCGCCGCGGCAACGTCTGCGGCGGCCAGGCGGGCACGGTCGCGCGCGCGGCCGCCGAGCGTGCTCAGGCTGTCGAGCAGGCCGGCCTCGCGCACGCGCTCGTTGGCGGTCTCGGCGGCGCGGCCGAGGCGGCCACGCGCGAACGACAGCCGACTACCGAGCACATCCTGCGCGTCGGCTAGCCGGGACCCGATGCGGGCGGCGGCCAGCATCTCGGCGGCGCGGGCGGTCGCCTCGGCCGCTGTGGCGGCCGCCTGCTCCTGGGCGGTCGGGGGGCGGCGACGCGGCACGAGCGCCGCGGCGACCAGCCCGGCCGCCGTGCCGAAGCCCGCCGCGACGATGGCCCCCGAGAGGACCGGATGCTCCTGGACGAACTCGATCGCGTCGAGCGCGAACTCGCCCGCGCGCGTTAGCACCTCGTCGAGGAAGGCATTACCCTCGTCTAGCTCGTCGAGCGCGTCGAAGTCGTAGTCCTCGGTCGAAAACTCGCCCGTGGGCGGCATGGGGGGCGGCGTCTCTCCAGCCATGGCCTTCTCCAACTGGTTGGTGTGGGGATGTGCCGGGCGCGCCAGCACCCACAGGGCATAAGGCCTACGCGTGGGATCTCGCGCCGCCGCGGCCCGTGACGGAGGGCGCCTCGCCCCGGCCGACAGTCCGCAACGTCTCTCAATTGTAGCAAAGCCCGCCGCCGCCCACGGGCTCGTGGTCTGTCATGGGTGAATTGCTAGGTAGTCTGAGTCCACAACGCACAGCAATTCGTCGGTGACGAGATACTAGCCGTGCTGAGGCAGCAGGCAGTAGGCGCCCGCCGGGCCGTCGTCGTCGGGCGCCGCGAAGCTGTCGGCGGTGAGGCTGGCGAGCGGCAACGGGTCGGGGGCGGCGCTGGCGGCAGGCCGGGCGAGCGCCGCCTCCATGATACGCCGCCCGGCGGGTGTCGCCACGTCGCTGCCCGAGCCCTGGTTCTCGGCGATGACGGCGACCGCGACGCGCGGGTTGTCGGCCGGGGCGTAGCCCACGAACCAGGAGTGCGGCACGCGCCCCTGGCCGGTCTCGGCCGTGCCGGTCTTGCCGCCGACTTTGATGCCGGCGATCTGGGCCGGCCGCGCGTAGCCCTCGTCCACGCTCTGGACCATCAGGCGGTTCATCGTGGCGGCGGCGGTCGGACTGATGACCTGACGGAGGCGGCCGCCGGGCGTGTGTGGCCGCTCCACCGACCCGTTCGGGCCGCGGATCTCCGAGACCAGGTAAGGCGCGGGCATGGCGCCGCCGTTGGCGATGGTCGCGCCGACGAGCGCCATGAGCAGGGGGGTAGTCTCGATCTCGCCCTGGCCGAACGCGGTCACCGCTAGCTCGACCGGCGAGAACTGCTCGTGCTCGGCGACGCGGCTGACCGCCACCGGCAGGTCGAAGGGGATCTGCTGCGTGAAGCCGAAGCGGTGTGCGTAGTCCACCAGGCGCCGCGCGCTGGCGTCGACGCCCTGACGCTCCCAGGGGTATGGCTGCGGCGCGGCGTCGTCGAAGTTGATCGGGCCGGGAGTGCCGAGGCCGAGGCCGGTCTTGGCGAACGTGACGTTGTCCGACCAGGCGAAGTCCTGCGCGAAGGTGACGCGGCGCAGCTGGGGGTGGTTCTTCTGTTGAATGCGAAAACCGTCGACAATGAGATCGGTCGTGCAGTCATGGGCCGCGTCGACCTGCACCATATTCAGATCGATGGCTGCACTGGCGGTGACGATCTTGAACACGGAGCCGGGCACGTAGAGGCCCTCGGTGGCCCGTGGCACGAGCGGCGCCGCCGGGTCGTCGCGCAGGGCGTCCCAGCGGTCGGCGAGCTGGTTGGCGTCGAAGTAGGGGGCGCTGACCATCGCCAGGACCTCGCCGGTGCGCGGGTTGAGCGCGACCGCGGCGCCCGCGAAGTTGCCGAGCGCCTGGGCCGCCACGCGCGACAGCTCGGCATCGACGGTCAGGCGCAGGTCGCTGCCGACGGCCGGGCGATGGAGGAGGTGATCTCGCAGGCGAGCGAGCGGGTTGCCCCCTCGCTCGCCGCGGAGGTATTGGTCGTAGGCCGCCTCGATGCCGGCATCGCCGAACCGCGCGCTGTGGTAGCCGACGACGTGGACGAGCGCGGGCAGGGCGTACTCGCGGGTCGGGCCGTCTGGCCCGGCCGCGTTGCTCGCGAGCACCACGCCGTTGCGGTCGAGGATGCGCCCGCGAGTTGTGCGGGCCTCCTCCTCGGCGTTGCGCGGGTTATTGGCGCGCGCCTGGAGCGCGCCAGCCTCTAGCACCTGCCAGTAGCCCAGCGCTGCGGCCACCAGCAGGAAGCCCGCGAGCAGGGCTATCGCGAGCCGCAGAATGCCGCGTTCCAACGAACTCCCCTGAACTCCGCATGCCGAGAGCATTCTACCGGGAGGGATGGGGTGGGGCGCCGCAATTCGGCCTGCGTCAGGGGGCCAGCCGTAGCCGCGCGGTACCGACCCCGATCACGTCGCCGTAGGTGACGGGCGTTTCGTCCTCGGGCACGGGCTGGTCGTTGAGCAGCGTTCCGTTGGTGCTGCCCGCGTCGCGGAGCCACCAGCGACCATCATGCCAGGTCAGTACCGCGTGGGTGGCCGAGACGTAGGTGTCGTCCAGGGCCAGGGTGCAGCCGTGCGCGCGTCCCAGCGTCGTGACCGGCTGCAGCGGCAGCGCCTGGCCGGGGGGCAGGCTCGTGGCGCCGGCCTCCACCACGACCAGGCGGCCAGGCCCTGATCGGCCGCGGGCCGCTTGCTGGCGCAGCTCGCGGCGGGCGAGGAGGAAGATGCTGAGCAGGAACAGGTAGAGGATGAAGACGAGCCCGAGGCGCAAGACGAGGACGAGCACGTCGGCCGGGAGGTCTTGCAGCCGCACGAACCGCTCAGCGGCCGACGCGGAGCCGCAGGGGGACCGCGCCGACGTGGATGGTCGCGCCGGGCGCCAGGCGCTCCTGCTGCACCGACTGGCCGTTCACGCGCGTGCCGTTGGTGCTGCCGAGGTCGACGAGCAGGAGGCGGTCCCCGTCGCGGCGCACCTCGGCGTGGTGGCGGGAGACCGTGTCGTCCTCAAGCACCAGGTCGTTGTCGCGCGCGCGACCGATGCGCGTGGCGGGCGCAGCGAGCGCGACGCGCCGGCCGTCGGCCAGCTCCAGCCAGGCGCGGTGTGGCGGTGGGGCCGACGGCGCCGGACGGCGGGGCGGTGCAGCGGGCAGCACGGAGGTCCCGTCGAGGGCAGGCGGCAGCGCCTCGGCGCCAATCGGGCGAGCGACGGTGGTGGCTAGCACCTGGGGCCGCCCCGGGCGGGCGGTGTCCGCGGGGCGCAGCTCGACCTCTGGCCAGCCCGGACACCACCAGCCACGCCGCTGGACTTGCTGGAGCAGGTAGGTCGCCAGGTCGCGTTCGAGCGACTGCTGCGCGCCCTCGAAGCGATGAAAGTCCTGGGGATGAAGCTCGACGACGTAGCGGTTCGGCACGCGTAGCCCCTCGGCGCCCACCTGCCCCTCGGCCGCCATGGCGCGGCTCAACACGCGCGCCAGCTCGACTGGCTGCAAGCGCGTGCGGAACAGCCGCCGCGAGGGGGTCTCGAAGGCGCGTTCGAGCAGGCGCTCGATCTGGTTGAGAACCGCGATCATGTGCTGCGCTCCCGAGCGATTATAGCGGCTGGCGGCCGGCTGCTCGGAGACGACGACCGGCAGCGGCTGGCTGCCCGCGCCATGAGGCTGTGGTGTGCAGAATGCACTTTGTGCTCTTTGCTGACCGGACTGACTCACCCTCCCCGAATGGCTCGCTACTCCGGGTCCCGAGGGCGCCGGCTCCACGATGGGAAATATGCATCGGAGGGCATGAGTGCAACGCGTACAAAGATCAGATCCTGTGCCAGACTGCGGGCACCTGCGAGTCGACGTTCCTCGAGCAGCCGAGGCCGTCTGGGCAATGGGCCGGCGGCCGGCTCCGACGACGCGACGTCCGGGCCCGTGCGCCGCGCGCGACGAACATGTCGCGCGCGATTCGGCGCTAGTGCAGACTGAACGGTGAGCGCCGCCCGCGGCCAGGGCTAGCTGGCGGCCAGGACGGGTCGGCGCCAGCGCTGGGCGACGAGGTGGATCACCTGTCGGAAGCTCTCCAGCTCCTCGCCGGAGATCCGTCCGTCGGTGAGGACGTCGGCGACCTCCTGTAGCGTGCTGTCCCAGCGGCCGAGCACGGCGACGGTGGCCGGGGCGTAGCCGGCCGTGACCAAGAGGCGATCCTGGTCTTCGAGCGAGAGGTCCAGGGAGGCGGCCAGCCGCTCGACGATGGGCCGGCGCGGAGGCTCGCGCTCACCGCGCTCCAGGCGGCTGACGTAGCTGGGATCCACCCCGACCGCCCGGGCCAGCTCGTTGCACGAGAGGCCGGCGCGGTCGCGGTAGTAGCGGAGCAGTGTCGTGAAGTCCTCGGCCATCGGCTCATCCTCCTCAGTGTCTGCCTGTCAGCATCATAGGACGGCCATGCCTCAGAGTCAATGGCCTGTGCCGTTTTGTCAGCATGAGCAGGCGGCTGTGACAATCTGGCAATAGACGGGAGGGGGTGAGGGCGCTGCCTGGCGCGAGCGCTGGCTATAATTCGCCGGCCGATCGGGCGAGCCGTGGCGGGGACTCCAGCCGGCACCCGGTCCGAGGAGGCGCGGCGGTGTACGTGGTCACGGTGGAGGAGATGCGGGCCGCCGAGGCTGCCGCTGTCGCGGCCGGGATCACGGAGGCCGCGCTGCAGGCCACGGCCGGCGGCGCGGTCGCGGCGCAGGTGCGGCGCCTGCGGCCTGACGGCCCGGTCGTCGTGCTGGCCGGCATCGGCAACAACGGCCGGGACGGCTGGGTGGCGGCCCGGGAGCTGGCCCGCGCCGGGCGCAGCGTTCGCCTGTACCTGCTGCCCCGACATGCGGTGACCGAGGCCGAGCTGGGCGCGCTCGCAGCGCTGGGAGGCCAGAGCCTGCTCCACGACGGCGCTGGGTCGCTGGCCACGCTCGGAGCCTGGCTACAGGACGCCAGCGCGGCGGTTGACGGGCTGCTGGGGATCGGCGCCCGGGGCGCACCTCGCCCTCCCCTGAGCGAGGTTGCCGGCGTGCTCAACGCGGCGCGCACCGATCGCGGCAGGGGGCTACTGGTGCTGGCGATCGACGTGCCGAGCGGCGTCGACGCCGACAGCGGGGCGGCGCCCGGGGAGACCGTGCGGGCCGACGCGACCGTGGTGCTGGGCGGCCTGAAAGCGGGGCTGCTACGTTTTCCGGCGGCCGAGCACGCCGGGGCGCTGCTGCTCACGGAGATCGGCCTGCCTGCGGATGCGTTCGCGGGGCGGCTGGTGGCGACGCTCGACCGCGCGGGCGTATTGCCCCAGGTGCCGCGCCGGCCCCTGAGCGGTCACAAGGGCACCTTCGGCCGGGTGGTCGTGGTGGCCGGCTCGCCTGACTACTACGGCGCCGCATATCTCGCCGGCGCCGCGGCGCTGCGGAGCGGGTGCGGGCTGCTGGCCTTCGCCGTGGCGCCGGCGCTGCAGGCGGTACTGGCGGGACTCTTACCGGAGGCCACATACGTCGTGCTGCCCGACCGCGCGCCGACGGAGGGCGCCGCCGCGGCGGCGGAGATCGTGCTGCGCACCGCTGACAGCGCGCAAGCCCTGCTGATCGGTCCGGGGCTGGGTCGGACGGCGGGCGCGCTGGAACTCGTGGGGCGGGTGCTACAGGAGGGGGCCAGCGGAGGGGCCGGCCCGCCGGTGGTGGTCGACGCCGATGCGCTGTACGCGCTCGCGGCGGAGCCCGCGCTACAGGGGGCGCTGGGCGCACGGAGCGTGCTCACGCCGCACCACGGCGAGATGGCGCGGCTGATCGGGCGGACGGCCGACGACGTGGCGGCGGCGCCATGGGCCATCGCGCTCGAGGCCGCGCGGCGCTGGGGCGCGGTGGTGGTGTTGAAAGGGCCATTCACGGTCGTGGCCGTGCCGGAGGGGCGGGCCTGGGTGTGGCCGCACGCGAACCCGGCGCTGGCGAGCGGCGGCACCGGCGACGTGCTGGCGGGCACGATCGCCGGGCTGCTGGCTCAAGGGCTCGCGCCCGCGGCGGCCGCTCGCGTCGGCGTCTACGCGCACGCGGCGGCGGGCCTCGCGGTGCGCGCGCGGAATGGCAGCGACCTGCTGCTCGCGTCGGACCTGCCGCCGGAGATCGCGCGCCAGCTGGGCCGCCTGCGGGCGGAGCGCGGCGACGTCGGAGCCGAGAACGTCGGGGCAGTCGAGGTCGCGGTGTAGTGGCTGGCGTGTGCCCGTAGGATGGTCGCCGCGGTGCGCCATACGGCGGCGCGGCGTCGGCTCGATCGGCGTGGCGCGATTCTCGCGGGCCGCCGGACCCGAGCCAAGACTGTCGCCCAGCGGCCGGGCTGCGGCCGGAGGGCCGCTAGAGCGAATGGGAACCGCTCCGCGGCGCCGGCCGCGCACTCGCGCTAGTACCTCGTCAAGGCTGAGCTGCTATCGATTGGCAGATGCCAATAGATAGCAATTGACCGTCGACAGACCGCTAGTGGCCGTCGCGAGCGCCGCGGTACTCGGCCTGCAGCCGCTGCTCGGTCGCGTTGGCGGCATCCTGCGCCTCGGCCGCCGCCTGCTGAAAGCGCGCGCGCAGCGCGTCTCGGCCGCGCTCCAGCATCGCCTCGGCATTCTCGGCGCCGAGGCCGGCGATCGCCTCGCGGGCGAGCTGGCTGCCGCGCGGCGTGGCGAGGAGCGCCAGCGCCGCTCCTACCAGCCCGCCGACCAGCAGGCCCGCCACGAAGCCGCCGTTATCCTGTCTTGCCACGATTCCTCCCGGCTGACGAGTTTCCGGTGCGTACCAGGGCGCGGGCGAAGCGGGTGGCGCCCGACGCGGCCGCGGCCACGCGGATGGCCGGCAGGACGAGCCGGTCGCTCATGAAGGTGGTGGAGCCGCGCACCTGGACGGCGGCCTCGTTGGCCGCCTGGGCTGCCTCGCGGGCGGACTCCAGCACCGTGCCAGCCGTGCCGGCGACATCGTCGAGCTTGGTCTGCGCCACGTCGATGAAGGCGAGCAGACGCAGGATCAAGACCGCCGCGAGGACTCCCAGGCCGATGGACTCGACCGCCAGGACGATCAGCGCGACATCGCGGACGACGGTCAGCGCGGCCACGGCGAGCACCTCCGAAAGCGCGGGGTCATAGGCCAAGGAGGCGCGTCAGCGCCAGCGCGCTCCAGGTGGCGCCGCAGATGGCGAGGAGGTGAGCCTCGCCGAGGCTCCAGGCCGTCGGGCCGAGCTGCGCCCCCAATGCGCCGCCCAGCAGGGCGGCCACCGTCCCGACCGCCAGGTAGGTGGGCAAGTGCCGCAGGCGGCTGCTGAGCAGCAAGTGGAAGAGGCCCGCGCTGCTCACGCCGATCAGCAGGCCGAACACGGCCCAGGGCGGGGGACCGAACCCGGCGAGTGTGCCCATTCGCTCTCCTTGGCTGGCCGCGGCCCGAGCGGACCGCGCGCCGTCAGCGTCTGCGCTTAACGGTAGCGGCGGCAGGCGCCCAGCGTCAAGCGCGCTGCGGTCGCACGCGCCCGCTCATCCGAGTGTACCGCGGAGCAGGGGCGGCGCGAGGTGGACCACCGGGGGGCGCGGTTGCGGGCGGCGCTGCCGTGCTTGACGCTGGCGGCGCCGCCGCCTATGCTGAATTCGTCAGCCATCGGCGCCCGGCGTCGCGTGCGCTTGCCCGGTTGCGACGCTCAGGCGCCAGAGGAGGAATTCGATGTCGGCGGAGCAGAGCTCGGGCGCGTTCGAGGCGCTACTGCAGGAGGAACGGCGCTACCCGCCGCCCCCCGCGTTCCAAGCCCAAGCCAACGTGAGCGACCCCGGCGTGTACGAGCAGGCGGCCGCCGACCTCGAAGGGTTCTGGGCGCGCCAGGCGGAGAGCCTGGACTGGTTCCGGCGCTGGGACCGCGTGCTGGAATGGAACGCGCCGTGGGCTAAGTGGTTTGAGGGCGGCCAGATCAACGCCAGCTACAACTGCGTGGACCGCCACCTGGCGACGTGGCGCCGGAACAAGGCGGCGATCATCTGGGAGGGCGAGCCGGGCGACGAGCGCGTGCTGACCTACCAGGACCTGTACCGGGAAGTGAACCGCGCGGCCCTCGCGCTGAAGCAGTCGGGCGTGGGGAAGGGCGATACGGTGGCCATCTACCTGCCGATGGTGCCGGAGCTGCCGATCATCATGCTCGCCTGCGCGCGTATCGGCGCCCCGCACACGGTGATCTTCGCGGGATTCAGCCCCGACTCGATCCGCGACCGCGTGAACGACTGCCAGGCGAAGGCGATTATCACCGCCGACGGCGGCTTCCGGCGCGGCAACGTGGTCCCCCTGAAGGCCAACATCGACGAGGCGGTGCGCGAGACGCCGAGCGTGCAGCAAGTGGTCGTCGTGCGACGCACCGGCAACGACGTGGCGATGCAGGAGGGGCGGGACGTCTGGTGGCACGACTGGCTCGCGAAGGTGGAAGGGCGCGAGTGCCCGCCCGAGCCGCTCGACGCCGAGCACCCGCTGTACATCCTGTACACCTCGGGCACGACGGGCAAGCCGAAAGGCGTCCTGCACACGACGGCGGGCTACCTGCTGGGCACGTCGCTGACGCACAAGTGGATCTTCGACCTGAAGGACGACGACGTGTATTGGTGTACGGCCGACATCGGCTGGGTAACCGGGCACAGCTACGTCGTCTACGGACCGATGGCGAACGGCGCCACGCAGGTGATGTTCGAGGGCACGCCGGACTACCCCGACAAGGACCGCTGGTGGCGCATCGTCGAGAAGTACCGCGTCAGCATCCTGTACACCGCGCCCACCGCGATCCGCGCCTGCATGCGTTGGGGCTTGCAGTATCCCGAAAGCTGCGACCTGAGCAGCCTTCGGTTGCTGGGCACCGTCGGCGAGCCGATCAACCCCGAGGCGTGGGTGTGGTACTACGACCACATCGGGCACGGGCGCTGTCCGGTCGTCGATACCTGGTGGCAGACCGAGACGGGCATGATCCTGATCTCGCCGGTGCCGGGCATCACGACGTTGAAGCCCGGCTCGGCCACCGTGCCCTTCCCCGGGGTGCAGGCCGACGTGGTCAACGAGGCGGGCGACTCGGTGCCGCTCGGGAGGGGCGGGTACCTGGTGCTCCGCAAGCCGTGGCCGGCGATGATGCGCACGATCTGGGGCGATCCCGAGCGGTACGTGCAGCAGTACTGGAGCCGGTTCCCGGGCATGTACTTCACGGGGGACGGCGCGCGGCGCGACGAGGACGGCTACTTCTGGCTGCTGGGGCGCGTGGACGACGTGCTGAACGTTGCGGGCCACCGCATCGGGACGATGGAAGTCGAGAGCGCGCTCGTGAGCCACCCGGCGGTGGCCGAGGCGGCCGTGATCGGCATCAGCGACGAGCTGAAGGGACAGGCGGTGGCGGCGTTCGTCACGCCGCGCGGCGGGGCGCGGGCCGACAACGCGCTCGCGAGCGAGCTACGCGAGCATGTGTCGAAGCACATCGGCGCCATCGCGCGGCCGGACAAGGTGTTCTTCACGGCCGAGCTGCCCAAGACGCGCAGCGCCAAGATCATGCGCCGCCTGCTACGCGACGTGGCCGAGGGGCGCGTGTTGGGCGACACGACGACGCTCACCGACCCGACCGTGCTGGCGCAGATCAAGCAGCAGTACGAGGAGACCGAGGGCTAGGCGCCGCGCGGCGTGTAGTCGAGCGGGGCGGGGCGCGCACGCGCCCCGCCCCGCATTTGACCGGCAGTCATATCCGGTCGGGCCCGGCGGTGCGCCGGCCGGGGCGCGCCCTCACCCCAACCCTCTCCCAGGGGGCGAGGGAGTATGTGCAGGGCAGCGCCCGATTGGGTATCAGTCGCCGACGAGAAGCTGGGTGATCGTGCCGGGCACGAAGCCGCGGGCGCGAAGATCGTCGATCAATTGGCCGAGCACGACGGCGGTGCTGGTCGTGGTGTTCGGGCTGTCGAAGTGCAGCACGACGATAGAGCCGTTTTCGGTGAGGTCCATCACGCGGCGGTACACGCCCTCGGGTGTGGCGCCCTCGCGCCAGTCGAGCGAGTCGACCGAGAGGTAGATGGGTCGGTAGCCGAGACTCGCGGCGAGGCGCAGCACGCGCGCGTCGCGGTAGCCCGCGGACGCGCTCCAGAGCGGCCGCGTCGTGTGGCCGGTGACGGCCGCGATGGCGCTGTCGGCGGCTTCCAGGTCCTCGACGACGGCGGCGTCCGAGACCCGGGTCAGGTCGAAGACGGAGTGGCCGTGGCTGGCGATCTCGTGCCCGTCGGCGGCGATACGGGCGAGAATGTCGGGATTGCGCTCCGCCCACCAGCCCATGACAAAGAACGTCGTGCGAAGGTCACGGTCGCGGAGCGTGTCGAGCATGGACACCGCCGGCGTGTAGCCGGCTCCCACGTTGATTGCTAGCGCGATGCGGGGCGAGGCGGGGTCGCCATGGGAAACCTCGTCGGCGGACACTGGCACGGTTGGGCGCGCGGCGTCCTGGGCGGTGGCCGCAGTGGCTAACGAGAGCGCGACGCCGAGCGCCAGCACGAGCGCGGCGGCTGCACGGGGTCTCTGCTGCATCGCTCGACTCCTTCTGGCGGCCGGGATGGCCCGCGGCAGCGTCGCGGGCGTTCCCGGCGCCCCCCCGCTCGAAGACTCTCGCCACCCGGCGCGCTCCCTTATCGGCGCCCACACGGACATCCGCGCGGGCGCCGCGCGGCGGTGCCGTGCGGCGCGTGCCAGGGCAGTCGATCAGGCAGCCGGGAGGACGCTAGGTTGCCAATGTCCCGGCTCCCCGGCCGAAAGCTTAGAGCAGCTTGAGCAACCCCGCGGCGTTGAGGCCTAGGATCTTCTCCTTGTCGCGGTGGGCGAGCGGCAGGTTCTTGACGACGGCCACCGACCGCGCCAGGGGAATCGGGACCGGCGGGTAGTCGCTGCCGTAGACCACATGGTCTACGCCGACGGTTGCCACGGCGCACATGATGGCCGGCATGTGGAAACTCATCGTGTCCAGATATACCTGAGCGATGTACTCGCTGGGCGGCTTGGTGAGCACGTCGGGCTCCCAGGGGCCGAAGGTCTGATCGTGGCGTAGCTCGTAGCCGAAGTTCAGTCGCCCGGGCAAGAGCGCGATCGCGCCGCCCACGTGCGCGCAGACGAGCTTCAGCGTGGGGTAGCGCTCGAGCACGCCGGTGAGGATCAGGCGGGCGAGCGTAAGGGTCGTGTCGAACGGCCGTCCGACCATCTCGGGCAGCCGGAACATCTCCATCTTCTCGTGGCCGATCGTCTCCCGCGGCGGATGGATGAAGACCGGCACGTCCAGGCGCGTCACCAGCTCCCAGAAGGGATCGGCGCGGCGCGAGTCCAGGTACTCGCCGTCGGTGCTGGTGTTGATCATCACGCCCTTGAGGCCGTCCTGGGTCAGCGCGCGCTCCAGCTCCTGCAGAAAGGGGTCGCCCTCGAATGGGACGGTGGAGGCGAGCCCGATCAGGCGCTGCGGGTACTTCGCGCTCATCTCCGCGGCGAAGGCGTTGAACTCTTTGACGGCGTCCAGCCGCGTGCGGCCGGGCGGCGTGCGAATCCAGTTGTTGCCGAACACCGTGAGGTTTACCCCGGCGTCGTCCTGCTGAAAGAAGAGCGCGTCGAGATCGATCGCGCTGCGCGGTGTCGTGTCCAGGTACCAACTGGGGGGGATGAGGTGCGAGTGACAATCGACGACGAGCGGCTTGCCCAGCAAGCCCGGCATCTCCCAGGCCATCGTACTTCCCCAACAAAGCGATGCGCGGGTGGGGGCACCCGCGCACGCCGGTTTCGCTCGCTTGGTGGTCGCCGGGGGCGACGCGCTAGGCGCTGCCCTTGGCTCGCTGCAGAGCCTGTTCCAGCGCGCGCCGCGTCCACACGACGGCCATGTCGCGCTTGTAGTCGGACGAGCCGCGGAAGTCGGAGATGGGGTCCACCTGGCCGGCGACGAGCTGCGCTGCCTCCCGGAGGCGCTCGGGCGTCAGCTCTTGCCCGCGCAGCGCATTCTCGGCGGCGTCGGCGCGTACCGGGGTCGTGGCCGCGGAGCCCAGCGCGATGCGCGCCTCCCGGCAGCGGTTGGAGCCGTTCTCCAAACTGAGCAGGCAGGCGACGGAGACGGTCGCGTAGTCGTCGGCGGTCCGCGGCAGGAACTTCACCCACGACCAGCCGGCGTCGCGCGGCTGCTCGGGGACGACGATCTCGGTCAGCACCTCGCCGGGCTGCACGTCCGTCTCGTAGTAGTCGAGGAAGAAGCTCTGGAGCGGCACCTCGCGCTCGCCGCTCGCGGAGCGCAGGCGGGCCTTGGCGTCGAGGGCGATCAGCGCAGGCGGCGGATCCTGGTTCGGATCGCCGTGGACGACGCCGCCGCCGACGGTGGCCATGTTGCGGATGCGGACCGTGGCGACGTGTCGGTACGTCTCGGCGAGCAGCGGCCAGCGGTCGCGGACGATGGGCGAGGTCTCCACGGCGCGGTGCGTGGCGGTGGCGCCGAGGTGGAGGGTCCCGTTGTCGGCGCGGACCTGCTCTAGCTCGGGGATGCGGCGCAGCGAGACGAGCAGCTGCGGCTGCACGAGGCGCTGCTTCATCATGATGACCAGCGCGGTGCCGCCGGCTATCACGCGGGCGTCGTCGCCGTGCTGCTGGAGCAGGGCGAGGGCCTCGTCGAGCTGGGCTGGCGCCTGGTAGTCGAAGTCGATCATGGCTGGCTCCCCGCGGCGGCCTTGATAGAGTCGAGAATCTTGTAGTAGCCCGTGCAGCGGCAGAGGTTGCCCATCATCCACTCCTTGATCTCGTCCTCAGAGGGATGAGGGTTCGTGTCGAGCAGCGCCTTGGCGGCCATGATTTGGCCCGGCGTGCAGATGCCGCACTGGAACCCGCCGTAGTCGATGAACGCTTGCTGGAGGGGGTGCAGCTTGCCGTCCTCCGCGAGCCCCTCGATGGTGGTGATCTCCGCGCCGTCCGCGAAGACCGCGGGCATGATGCACGAGGCGACGTTCTTGCCGTTGAGGAGCACCGTGCAGGCGCCGCAGACGCCCACCGAGCAGCCTTCCTTGGTGCCCGTCAGCCCCAAGTCGTAACGCAGGAGGTCGACGAGTAGCCGGCGGGGGCGGACGGTTACCTCGCGGTCCTCGCCGTTCACGCGCAAGTGGATCGTCTGCTCCATGGACCTCACCTCTCTTCGGGTTGGGCGCGAGTTAGCGGCCGGGGCCGGCGCGACCGGCCGCGCCGCGGGCACGGAACCCCCGCGATGGCCTGCCGGGGACAGCCTCGGCCAATGTTATAGTGCCTGCACGTAACGGTGCAACCGTGCCGTGGACGGCGTGGGAGGGGGACAGGCATGAGCAGCGCCGAGCCGAGAAGGGAGCCATGGGTCGCAGCGATCGTGCTGGCCGCTGGGCAATCGCGCCGCATGGGCTTCCCGAAGGCCTTGCTGCCGATCGCGGGGCACACGTTCGTGCAGCACGTCGTAGCGGCGCTGGCGGCGTCGCGGGTAGCGGCGATCTATCTCGTGCTCGGCTCGGATGCGGAGCGCATTCGCCGCGAAGTCGACGTAACCCCAGCGCGCATCGTCCTGAACGAGCAGTGGGAGCTGGGGCAGCTCTCGTCGCTGGTGGCCGGGTTACGCGCACTGCCGACGGCCGAGGTGGATGCGGTGATCATGGCGCTGGTCGATCACCCGTTGATCGAGCCGGCGGTCGTCGACGCGATCATCGCGGCGTACGCCGCCACGGCTCGCCCGATCGTCGTTCCTGTCCACGAGGGCCGGCGTGGCCACCCCGTGCTGTTCGCCGCCTCGCTGATTCCGGAGCTGCTGGCCGCGCCGCTAGAGGAGGGGGCGCGGGCGGTCGTGCGCGCGCACGCCGCGGAGGTGCTGGAAGTGCCGGCGCCAGCGCCGGGGGTGCTGGCCGACATCGACACGCCGGAGCTGTACGCGGAGTGGGTGCTGCGGCCCGAGAGCGGGATGGGTGCGCCCCCGGCGGGCGGGGGCTAGAGGGACAGCTGGCGGTTGAAGCGCCCCGCGTAGTGCGCGTGGCCGACGCAGCGGGCGAAGATGAACTGGCAGACGGCGATGCCGGGGTGGATGGCGAGGGGGATCGGGCCGGCGTTGTACATCTCCAGCACCTGGCGATTGTCGATCCCCGGCTGCATGAAGCTCGCGGTGATGTGGATCATCAGCCCGACGCGGGCGAAACGACTGCGCCCTTCCAGCCAGCCGCACAGGTCGTCGGGGAGCGTCAGGCGCTCGCGTGTGATGCCGAGCGCGGCCTCCCCGGGCATCAGCACGAAGTGGTCCTCGACCTCCAGTAGCTCGGTGACATCGGCGTGCTCCAGATCCTCGGTGACGTGGAAGACATCGTGGACCTTCTTGAAGACACGGAACTGGCGGTCGAGATGGAGGTCGACGGAGGCCGGCCCGACCATGCTGGGGTCGAAGGGGTCGATGCGCAAGGAGCCATCGGCAACGCGGGCCAGAATGGCGTCGCGGGTGAGAATTCCCATTACTACTCTCCGGCTGTCAAGTCAGGGCCATGGCTGGGCCGCGGTGGACCCGGCATCGCGCGCTCCTTCCCTGTCGACGTGGCGGCCGCAGGGTCGGCGTCGGGCGAGCGACCCCGCCGCGGCAGCCGCCAGCCGGCGCGGGGCGCCGGCTCCGGCTCGCCGACGGTGCGGCGATAGACCGTCGTGATCAGCACCCAGAGAAAGCCGGCCACGGGCACCGCGAAGACGGCCCCGAGCGGCCCGCCGATCTCGAAGCCAGCCAGCAGCGCGAAGATCGCGCCGAGCGGGTGCAGGCCGACCGCGTGGGCCGTGATGCGCGGGGCGAGGACGTTGCTCTCGAACTGCTGGATGGCGATGAAGGCGATGAGCACCCAGAGCACGGTCGGGAACGGCTGGAAGACCGCGACGGCGAGGGCTGGCAGCGCGCTGAGGATCGGCCCAAGCATGGGCACCAGCTCGAAAACGCCGGCGAGCACCCCGAGCACGAGAGCGTAGGGCATGCCGAGCACCTGCATCACGACGCCGACGACGACTGCAACCGTGAGCGCCATGAGGAGCTGTCCCCGCAGGTAGCCGCCCAGCACACGCCCCAGGCTCTCCTCGACGAACAGCAGCTTGCCGCGGTGGTCGGGTGGGACGACGCGCAGAGCGGCCAGCCGCAGGCGGGGGCCATCGAGCAGCAGATAGAACGAGATGACCAGCACCAGGATGGTGTCGAGCGCGCTGCTGGCGACCTGCGTGAGGAAGCGGAGCAGGTCGCCGACGAAGGCGGTGCTGGCGCCGGTCGCCTGGCGGCTGGCCTCGCTCTGGAGCGAGGCGATACCGCCCCCGAGACCGAAGCCGGCGAGCCAACGATCCAGCCCGCTGATGGTATCCTGGAGCCCTGTAAGGTACGCCGGCAGGTTGTCGAGGAGCAGCGTCGCCTGGATGGCGAAGGGCCGCGCCAGGAGGGCACCGCTCAGGGCGAGCAGCACCGCCAGGCTCAGATAGACGAGGCCCACGGCAGCCAGGCGGGGCAGCCCGCGCTCCTCGCCGCGCGTGACCAGGGGCGCGAGCGCGAACGCCAGGACAGCGGCGATGCCGAACAACAGCAGCGTGTGCGCGACAGCGTGGACGATCGTCCAGGCGATGACGACGAGCGCGACGCCCGCCAGGATCGCTAGCTGAACGATCAGGACGCGGTTCCAGCGGATGTGTGGCATGCAGCCTCTTAGGCGCGCTCGAATCCTGTTCGAATCATAGCAGGGCACGAGGTGGCGGGCTTGCGGCGATTGCGCGGGCGGGGCATCGCGCGGCAGGGTGCGGGGCTACTTGAGCGCCAGGGTGCCCGCGGTGGCGGCAGGCAGCGGCTGCAAGGCTTCCGCCGGGAAGAGCCCGAGCGCCGCCGCGATCTGGCCGACGTTCACGGCGGTGACATCGCCGGCGTTAGCCCAGGGTACGTCGTGCTTCCACTGCTGTAGCGCGCCGTTCTGGAAGCGGATCACGTAGAAGTCGCGCGTTTCCTGCACGGCGGAGGTGGGCGCGCCGAAGAGCGCGGGGGCATCCGGGGCGTCGGCGAAGTATGTCCGGATGGCCGGGTAGTCGGAGAGGAGCAGTTTCAGTCGGTCGTCGAGGACCTCGGCCGTCACGTCGGGGGGTGCAGGTACGTCGAGCGGGGGTATGCTCCAGCGCTCCTGCAGCTCGGCATCCTGCCCCTCGCGGCTCAGGCGGTCGAGTAGCCGCGTGACGACCACGCGGTCGGCGGCGGTATCGTAGCGCAGGACCGCGCGCTGGAACACCTGGGCGGTGCCGCCGTCCACGTCGAAGCGGCGCGACAGCGGATAGCCCATGTACGTGGGGCCGCCGAGCCGCTGATACTCACTCCAGAAGCGCATACCATTGGCGTCACTGACCGCGAAGCCGCGAGCGTCAGGGCCGGTGGCGTCGCCGGGGACCTCGGTGTAGAACCAGCCATTAGGAATCGCCCAATCGCTGGGCGCGGCCACCGCGGCGGTGGGCGCGGCGCGGCCGGTGAGCCGACCGACCCAGCCGAGCAGCGCGTCCGTTTCGCTGCCGCTCAGGGGGCGCCAGCCCGCGGCGAGCGCAACGACGAGGGCCGGGACGGCGATGACGACCAGCAAGGCGAACAGCGTGGCCGACGACGTGTCGCGCTGATACGGTGCCGAGTGTCCCACGCGCCGGGGATCGGAAAGCGGAGCCATCAGTCCTCCCACCGCCGCGAGTGCGGGAGCGCTCGCGGCGCTGAGCCAAGCAGCCGCCGCTGGCAAGTATAAGCTAACTCGGTTACGCGATGTGCAAGCGTCGGCGCGCTGCTGAGCAAGATTCACGCCAGCGCGCGGAGCGCGCCACGCGGGGCGGGCTGGCGCCGCTCAGCGCGCCGGGGAGCCGAAGGCGGGGGCGGTGTCGACGCCGGGGCGCGGAGTGGGCGCGGTGGTGGCCGGGAGGCGCGTGCGCGGTAGGGGACTGGGGGCCGGCGCCGGGGTCGAGCGGGACTCGGGCGTGGACCTGGCGCCGGGGCGCGGGGTGGCGCTGGGCCGCGCCAGGGTGGTGGGGCGCGACGTGGGCGGCGCGAGGGTTGGCGGGAGCGTCGCCGAGAGCGTGGCGGGCGTCGTTGGCGTTGCTGGGCGGGCAGTGACGGTGGCGCTCGGCGAGGGGGTAACGGGCACGGGCGTCTCCGTGGGGAGCCGCGTTTCGGTAGCAGTGCTTGTCGGGCTTGGCGAGGCCTCGATGGCGGTGGCGCTCGGCGCGGGCGCTCGGGTGGAGGTCGGCGGCGGCGCGACCGTGGCGACCGCCGCCACGGTCGCTGTCGGCAGCGGCTCCGCACCGCCGATGGCGCCGCGCGTCGTGATCATGAGCAGCAGGCCCAGCCCGTAGCAGGGCAGGGTGCCGAGGATGATGGTGAAGAAGGCGGCCGCAATGCCGCGCTCGCGCGGCGGCAGGCCCTGATACCAGCCCCACATGCTCGCCAAAGGCGCCTCGTCCTAGATTGCGCGGCGGGCGACCACCTACGCTAGAGCCGCACGACGCGGATCTGGGCCACGCCCGTGACGGCGCGAATCCGCTCCAGCACGTCGGGCGGGATGGGCTCGTCCACGGTCAGCGCCATCAACGCCTCGCCGCGCGGGCGCTGACGGCCCAGCTGCATCGAGGAGATGTTCACGTCGGCTTCGCCGAGCAGCGTGCCGACGGTGCCGACGATGCCCGGCCGGTCGACGTGACGCGAGAGCAGCACGTAATCGCCACGCGGAGCCAGGTCGACGGTATAGCCGTCGATGCGTACGACGTGTGGCTCGCCGTTGACAACCGTGCCGCCGACCCCGCGCTCGCCGCGGTCCGAGTGGAGCGCGACGGTGACGAGATTCGTGTACTCCTCGGGGCCGCTGACCTTGCGCTCGGATACGCGCCAGCCGCGCTGGCGGGCGATCACGGGCGCGTTCACCAGATTGACCGTCTCCTCGGAGATCGGGGCGAGGAGGCCGCGAATCACCGTGGCCGTGAGGGCGGTGGTGTCGTGCTCGGTCATGTCGCCGCTGTACGTAATCTCCACGGCCTCGATCTGGCCCTCGGCTGCCAGCTGCGTCGCGAGCTGGCCGAGCGTCTCGCACAGGCGGAAGTACGGCTCCAGAACCGCCATCGCCTCGGGCACCACGATCGGCGCGTTGACCGCATAGAGCGTCGGCCGGCCATCCAGGGCCGCCACCACCTGCTCGGCCACCTCGATCGCGACCTGGACTTGGGCCTCCTCGGTGGAGGCCGCCAGGTGCGGGGTGGCGACGAGATTCTCGGCCCGGAGCAGGGGCATGTCGCCGGGCGGCTCCTTGGCGAACACGTCGAGCGCCGCGCCGGCGATCTGGCCGGTCTCGAGCGCGTGCTGGAGGGCGGCCTCGTCGACGATGCCGCCGCGGGCGCAATTGATGACGTAGGCGGTACGCTTGAGCAGCGCCAGCTCGGCCGCGCCGATGAGCCCCTGCGTCTGCGCCGTGGCGGGCGTATGGATCGTAACGAAGTCGGCGGTGCGCAGGAGGCTGGGCAGGTCCGCCATCTCGACGCCCAGGCGCCGCGCGTGCTCGGCGCTCACGTATGGGTCGAAGGCGACCACCCGCATTTCGAGGCCCTGGGCGCGGCGGGCGACCTCGCGGCCGATGCGCCCAAGCCCCACGATGCCGAGGGTCTTGTTGCGGACCTCCTGGCCCATGTAACGGGACCGCTGCCACTGGCCGGCCCGGAGGGCCGCGCTCGCCTGCGGGATTCGCCGGGCCACCGCGAGCAGCAGCCCAATCGTGTGCTCGGCGACGGCGACCGTGTTCCCGGCCGGGGCATTCACCACGACGACGCCGCGCGCGGTCGCCGCATCGACGTCGATATTGTCGACGCCGACGCCGGCGCGGCCGATGACGCGGAGGTCGGTGCCGGCGTCGATCACCGGGCGCGTGACCTTCGTCTCGCTGCGGACGATCAGCGCCTGGTAGCCGCGCACGGCCTCTAACAGCTCGTCGGGCCTCAAGCCGGTGTGGACGTCGACCGTGGCGTGCTGGCGCAGATAGGCGACGCCATCCGGGGCAATAGGATCGGTGACGAGGATGCGGCGCGCGCCGGGCTGCGACTGGGGCGCGGTCATGAGGCCGCCGTGGCAGGCGCGGCCAGCGTCTGCCTGATTGCCTTGATCACGTCGTCGATGTCGGCCTCGTCGACCATGCCCATATGGCCGATCCGCGCGATCTTGCCGACCAGCTCGCCTTGGCCGCCGGCCAGCACGACGCCGTACCGCGCGCGCAGCTGCTCCAGGAACACCTTCTCTTCGGTGCCCTCCGGCAGGTAGAAGGCCGTGACGGTGTCGGAGGCCCGACGCTCGTCGACGGGCACGAGCCGCAGCCCAAGGTCCTTGATGGCGGCGCGGGTGTAGGCGCCGATTCGCCGGTGCTTCGCATACACCGCGTCGAAGCCCTCGGCCCGCATCAGCCGCAGGCCCTCACGCAGGCCGTAGACGATGGTGATGCCGGGCGTCCAGGGCGTCTGGCCGCGGGCGGCTTCCTTCTTTGCCAACGCCAGGTCCCAGTAATACCGCGGCAGCCGGGCCGCGGCGTTCGCCTCCCAGGCGCGCGGGCTAACCGAGATCATCGCGATGCCGGGCGGCACCATCCAGCCCTTCTGGGAGGCGCTCACCAGCACGTCGATGCCCCAGGCGTCGGTCTTGATCTCGATCGAGCCCACGGACGAGACGCCGTCCACGAGCAGGAGCGGACCGGCCTGCCGGACGACGGCGGCTAGCGCCTCCAGGTCGTTCGTCACGCCGGTGGAGGTCTCGTTGTGCGTGATCAGCACGCCCTTGATCGCGGGATCGGCGGCCAGCCGCGCCGCTACGGCCGCCGGATCGGCCGCCTCGCCGGACTTGAAGACCAGCGTTTGCACGTCGCAGCCGAAGCGCTGGGCAATGGTGGCGAAGCGCTCGCCGAAGTTGCCGATGACGACCGCTAGCAGCCGGTCGCCCGGCGAGAAAGTGTTGACGACGGCAGCCTCCAGGCCGCCAGTGCCCGACGACGTAAGCAGGAACAGGTCATTGGTGGTCTGGAAGGCGGCCTGCAAGTTGGCGGTAACCTCTTGCAGCAGGTCGGCGAACTCCGGGCCGCGGTGGTTGATCATCGGCTGGGAGAGCGCGGCCGCCACGCGTTCGGGCATCGGCGTAGGCCCCGGGGTCCGCAAGTTCACGTATGCCTCCTGCTGCGCGCCTCGCTGGTCGCGCCGCGTACCCGCCGGCGGCACGCCGAGAGGTCAGGCCGCCGGCCGGCAGTATTCGCCCTGGTGTATCGCCCAACGTAGTATAATCGCAGACTTTTCATGGGTGGGGCAAGCGCCGGTCCGCGGACCCTAGGGCTATTCACTGCTCTAACGAGCGAGTGAGCAGCGGCAAGCCGCCATCGACTTGAGCGGCCAGCCAGCGGCGCGCGTCGGGCAGGAACACGAAGCCGCGCCGACGTAGCACGTTGAGCGCAGT
>Ga0209062_1000437_pt1 | contig 128034 bp, 118 predicted proteins | sample Coa_R2_2_FD_187158 | JGI IMG/M metagenome (GOLD analysis project Ga0209062, IMG submission 187158) | Surface soil microbial communities from Centralia Pennsylvania, which are recovering from an underground coalmine fire - Coalmine... | ecosystem: Environmental > Terrestrial > Soil >... | reverse complement strand
AGCAGCAGCAAGGCGGGGGTACGAACTTCCACCACACCACCTAGTCTAGTCTAGCCTCTAGGCTAGCAAGACCGCTTTGAAGTGGGGCTCAGTGCGGCCCAGCCCGCGATCGCCTGCTGTCGTGCCACAAGCCGGGAATGACACAAGCGTGCTGCGTCCCATTCGGGCATAAAGGAGCGTCCTCTCGAAGATGCCTAAACCAGTTGGGATGCCCTCTTGAGTAAATTGCCCGCGCCCTAGGCCAATCCGCCTGAATCATGGCTTCAATGCAGAAGGCTAGAGTAATTAAAGGAGTTCTTATTTTGTTCCCTTCTACGTGCTTTGAGAGGAGGAATGAAAGTTCTCAACGCATTATTGATTGCAGGATCGAGGTACTTGCTTCCGATGGAAAGTGGAATCGAGTTTCGTCCTCCGGGAGCCGAACGCATTTGGCATCGCCCCCACCCGACATACTTCACCACGACGGGTTGTTTCCTCTGGCGTAGCGGGGGGTCTCAGATTCAATGATGTTCAGCGCGCGAATTGCGGCGAGGTTCGCTTGGGCCCTCTGTTTGAGGTTGCCCTCGCCGATTTGGTGTGCAGGACTTATGCGGAAAACACAGGCAGAGATTGTTGAGAATCGAGCATCGCCGGATCAAACGACAAGTGAGGCTGATCCCGTTCGTCCGGGAGAAACGTCCACTCCCTCGTCGCGATCTCCCAGGTCCGGTGGTATTCCATCTTTTGCACCACCGTCAAGTCGCAAAGGAGATTGCTGATCAGTTCCGGTGCCGCGGAGATCGCTCGCTGAAGTGATTCCCTCTCTCCAGGCTCTCCACCATCTTGGGGCAGTGGTTTTCCAATGCTCCAGGATCTGGTGGACGAGAGGTGTGAGCGCGTTTCCATTTTAGGTCATGGACAAGGTCCTTTCCAAACTTATCAGCCAGTTCTGCCTCGGAGACATCAGAGAACAGGATGAGTTGATTTTCATTCGTGAATGGGCTTCCCGCTCGCGAGTTCGTGGCCATCGATCACACTCACGAATTGGCAGCTAATAAATATTGGAGGCGAAACAACCTCGCCCATCCTCGCACCGCGTTGGCCTGATATCGCGGGATGCTCGTGCCGGTAACCCAGAAAGTGTTGCTGATACCGATGAGGACAGTTGGGTGTTCAAGCATCGACGCCAGAACCGGGAACGTCAACATCTGTTCGTAGCAAATGAGTATGGCGGCGCGTTGGTGATCGACGTTTAGAACGCCTGGAGCATTGATGCGCAGCGGAACGCTGTCGCGGCTGAATGGCTTCCACATGCCAATCGGAACGGGTACGCGTTGATAAAAGGTCCCCGAGTCCGCCCCTAAAAGTAGGAGCGCATTGTCGGTCGGCACGGTGCCGGGCAAGCCGAGTACCGGCAGGGTCGCTGTCCGCGCGTTCATACTTTTGAGGGCGCTTAGAGCGGCTCCAAAGTCGTATCGTTGAAGATCGCTCAGTTTTGCCGAATCGTCCTGCCCCGGTCGAGGCACGCCAGCACCGAAGACGAGGATCTGACCCTGATTACGGCAGCGGTCAAGCGATTCCTGCCAGAACGTCGCCGTCGCTTCGGACCATCGAGGCACAACCGCCTCGGGAAAGATCAATACTCGCGCAGGAGTTTTCGCTGCGGTTTCTTCGATGAACTGCGCAGCAGTGAAATCACGGAGCGGCTCGGAAACATCGCCGAAATATGTATTCACCGCGACCCATCCGCGCGGCGGCTCACGATCGCTCGAACCAAGCAACCGAGGCGCGATGGCAAGTCCCCCACAGAAGACAATCGTGCAGCACGAGACAACCAGACGTTTACGTATGGGTAGCGCCTCGGCTGCAAGAAGAATTGTTGGAAGCAAGGCAACGGTTGCCAATCCCAGCCAACCGGTGCCCGGAAACAAGTAGCCCGCTCCCGACAACGGCGAAGCAAGCCCGATGATTCCTAGGGGAGGGAGTACCGTTGCGGCCAATGCGAGCGGCGCTCGCCAAAGGTATTGAGCGCGGTCGGCCGTTGCCGCCAACGCCCATGGAATCGAGAGCGCGATTGCTCCCAGAATCCAAACCGCAAGCGGAGTAAGAAGCGTCGAGGACGCCCCAAGATACCGCTTCAAGCCGGCAGTTATCGGCCAAAGCGCGGCGAGATAATACGCGAACGCCGCCCGGAATCCACCTTTGTTGGTGGTCGTCATGAGGCAGGCGTACGGCATCGCCGCAGCCACGATCATGCCCATGGAGTGGCCTGTTGAGATCGCCAAGCCCATCCCGGCACATGATCCGACCGCGAGCCCCTCCCGCAAACAGCTCTTCATAACGTCAGTAGTGGTTTCAGTCGGTGCCGAATCGACGATGTTGGCACTGGCCCGAAGTAGCGGCTATCAAAACTGCGCGGATGATATGAAGACGCTACCCAAACGGTTCCGCTCGCCACAGCGTACCGGCCGAATCGCCACGGTTGAAGTTCGCGGCCTCTCGAATCCTTCGACAATGGAACCGTATTAGGTAGAAGTCGGCCGTTCACGGAGATTCCATGGTTTGAGAGGTCCACGAGATCGCCAGCGCCCGCCACCACAGGTTTCAATAGCGGTGCAGCACCGTCGACGCACACTCCTTGATCTCGGTAGCCGCGCGCAATTGAGAGACTCGCGAATGGCTCATCTGGGCAGAACTCAACCAAGTTCGCGCGTTTGTCGCTTGTGACGATGTACAGGCCCACTGGCAATGAGGGCGACGAATTGAACCTAATCCCGAGCGAACCAAAGGCGAGAAAGGTCCCGATCACCAATGCGGCCACGGTGACTCCGAGCTGGCGTACACGAAGTCCGGACGTAGCGCGGACTCTAGCGAACAGGCCAGTCATCGTGATCGCTCCCGCCCTCCAACTCTGGAATGGGTTCACCATTCGATGGTGTTGCTCCTACAGCCGCGGCTGTACTTGCAACCACACCGCGTGTCGGCGCGATCAAGTGGCAGTGCTGCACGATGATTTCGTTTACGACTCGCTTGGAGCCATCCTTGGGCGTAAACTCGCGCTTCTCGATCGTGCCCTCGACGAAAACGTTCTCCCCCTTCTCGAAGGTGAGCGCCACTTTTGACAGGTCGCCGTAAAACGACAGGCTGTGCCAGTTGGTGCGCTCCTGCCATTGCCGGCTACTGTCCTGATAACGATAGCTCTGCCCCAATCGCACGTTCGCGACGGGCAATCCAGACGGAAGAAATCGAACTTCCGGTTTTTTCGCGACGTGCCCTGCTACTTCAACGCGGTTCATTTGCATAAACGATTAAGCTCCTTTTGGTGAGGCGATATTCTTCGATGAAGCCGCGATCCACGGCTGATTCAGACTCCGGTTCGTGGGCAACGACTTCTGGTTTGCTAATTCGGTTCCGCGTGCGATCGACTGGGCGCTGTGCCACAGGTTGGCCATCTTCGAGCGCAAAGTATTTCGTCGGCGGCATGATTGCGGCGCGTGCGGTCAGCACTGGATCAAGGAAATAGAGCATCTGTGTCCCGAGGATGGGAAAGGTGCCGCTCACGAAGATGAGCATCTGCCCCGGCGCGATGATTCGTTCGGAATCCCCATCGCGTTGCTTCTGCGGCGGTTTGAGACGTAGCACTTCATCCGGCGTCATCAACGGACGCACGATATGATCGACGCTGGCGTTGATGTGACCCATGACCGGCGAGAACCGCGAACCCGAGAAGTTGTAGCTGGCCTTTTGAACGGTTTGGGTACCGGTCATTTTGCTCAACAATTCCGCGGTCTCGACTTGATTTGGCGCGAACGCAATCCGCACGTGACAGTTGGACACGATGCTCTCGTTGTGGCCGTAGGCATCGACGATCTGCCGGATGTCCTGCGTGATCAGGTACGCCTTCAGGCCGTAGCCGGCCATATAGGAAAGCGCGTCGGCGAAGATTTCCATCCGGTTCAGCGACGGGAACTCGTCGATGAGCAAGAGCAGTTGATGCTTGTTCCGTTTTTGCTCGGCTCCTTCGAAGACCATCCGTTCGGTCAGTCGATTGACAACCATCGTGAACATCAGCCGGATCAACGGCCGCAGCCGGATTTTGTCAGAGGGCGGGACGACCAGGTACAGGGAAATGGGCCGGTCGTAGTTCACCAGATCTGCAATCGTGAAGTCGCTTGCGGATGTGTTCTTTGCGACCAGTGGATCGCTGTAGAGCGTAAGCGCCGTCTTCGCGGTGCTCAGCACTCCGCCGAAATCGCGCTCCTCCTTATCGAGCATTTCCTGAACTTTCTCCCTGACCACCGGGTGTGTCGCGGTTTTATCGCCGGTAGGCATTCGCCAGTCGTGCTTGTATTCGGGATCGTGCGCGAAATTCAAAAGATCTTCCAGCGTGTCGCGGAAGCTTGAACCGGGCGTCGTAAAGACGTGCGCCAAGTCCGCAAGCGAAGCGACGCGCCCCTGCAACGCAGACTCGTAGCAGACGTGAAGAATCATGCCGGTCGTGATTGAAGCGGCAGCGTCCTGCCAATAGCGCTCCTGCGGGCTGTCTTCACCCGTCCGAACGATCATGTTCGCGATGTTCTGCGCATCGGACACATCCCGCGGTGTGAAGAGCCGCACTTCCGACAACGGATTAAATCTTGAGCTCGCATTCTCCTCGACCGGCGAAAACTTGAAGCAGAGGTGGCCCTGCTGGGCACGGAATCCGGCCGTCTTTGCCCAGTTCTCACCCTTTATGTCGTAAATCACGGCGGACTCCGACCACGCCAACAGCGTCGGAATCACCAAGCCGACGCCCTTGCCGGATCGCGTCGGGGCGAACGCCAGGATGTGCTCGGGACCGTTGTGGCGCAGGTAATGCAGCCGATTGGAGTTTTCGGGACACCATGCGCCAACGTATACGCCTCGCTGCGTGTCCGTCAAACCGGTCGCCCGAATGTCGCGCTCCGTAGCCCAGCGCGCGGAGCCGTGAAGATCGTCGGCGTTCTCCATCAGCTTTCGCGAGCGCCTGCTCGCGACGGCAAAGAAAATTCCAACGCAGACAAAGCTTCCAGCGAATACGATCATTTCGCCTTCAAACAGCGGCTTCCGAACGCGGGGGTCCTGGGAAGTGGAATTGTGCCATCCCCAGATGACCCAGGCGAACGGTTGGTAGACTCCGCCTTTGTTGGTGCGGAGTAGCGGACGTCCAAGTGCCGGCTGATATTCGAATCGCCCGGCGACGTATTGCGTCGCGGCGAAATTCACCACCAGAAGCATCAGCAAGCCAAAGCAGGTGGCGCGCCAGTTGTAGCCGCCGAGGTAACCCGGCTTCTTCGGTGTTCGATACAGTTCCGGCTGTCGGCTCATTGGGAAACCTTCTCGTTCAGCGCATGGTGCACGGCCCGTGGATTACCGCCCGAGATCCTGCGCTTTGCCACGCGCGCGCGTCTCGCGGACGTGTCCTCTCTCATTCGAGTAATTAATGGCGACGTTCTCGCCCAATCCAGGCTGGCGATCCAGCATTTGCTTTTGGTGGAGAATGGCGGTGTTTGCAGACTGCCGCTGCAAGATGTACTGCTCGGTTTCTCCGATGATCGGCCCGCGGTATATGCCGCTTTCGGTCAGCGCTTCGATTGTCCGCGCTGACGAGCCGAGAGCGTTCGAGGCTATGGTGCGGGCCGCATTCAGTTCGTCCTCACCAGGCGTCGATTTCGGAACGCTCTTGCCGTTCTGGACGGCGGAGGTGCTGTGCACTTCGACGGTGATGCGCCGCTCAGTGCCGTTTTGCTTCTGTTCCACCTTCAGCGTGCCGCTGCCAAGCTCCCAGCGAGCAATGTCGTTGCTCGATTCGCGAACTGCACCATCTGCGGCCCGCGAATCTGCCCTTCGCTCCGCTTCAAGACTGCTACTCGCTTCGACTTCGTCTTCGCGGTCGCGCTCCAGTCGTTGGGTTTCCTCCTCCAAAGTCGCCGCGCCGGTGCCCGGCGAATCGGGCGTGGGACCCGCCGCAAGAGATTCGTCCGCAATGGAACGATCGCGTTCCAATGCCAACACGTAGTCCGTCGCTGCGGATGCGTCGTGGGCTGCGCGGAAGATCTCGTTCTTGTCCTGGCGGAGTGCGTTGATCCAGGAGCCGACATAAGCGGCGTGTTGTTCGGGGTCGTGCGGAATGCCGCGTTCGGCGGCTAGGAAAACGCTCGCCAGTTCGGCGCGAAGCTCCTCTCTAGCGTAGTTGGTGTCACCGAATCGGTACGACGCGTTCAGCGTCGGACGATCGAGACGCGATGGATGGCCCGTCCAGTGAGCGAGCTCGTGAAGTGCCGTGCCGTAGTAACCGGCGGCATCTTTGAACGCTTCTTTCGGTGGGAGGTGGATGCTGTCACTCGCTCGGTTGTAAAACGCCTTGTCGCCTTGATCGTGATTGATCCGGGCGCCGGAATTCTCAAGGATCTTCTCCCCGGTGTTCACGACCTGAAATGGCGTGGGGCGATTGAGCTGATACTCGGGGATGCCCTCGATTTGTTTCGCGTTGAAAACGGTATAGACGCGATGGATCAGCCGAGTGTCGCGTCCGTTGCGCTGATTGCCGTCTCCAGCGTCGTCGCCAGGCGGTGCTTTTTCGGCGGACTTCACTTCCCAAAATTCGATCTGGGTACCCTTTTCGCCGCGTCGCACCTGCCAGCCCTGATCCGCGGCTTGCTTGTAGGTCATCCAGCGTGGATCGTTGTACCCGCGCTGGATGGCAGTGGCCATGAGGTGTAGCGCGTTGCCGCCGCGATAATGCCGGTCGGTCGTCGGGTTTTTGGGCATGCCCAGACCCGCCTCAGTGGGATTCCAGGGCTTCTGCCAGGGCGCGACACCAGTTTCGAGCATGCTGACGATTCGGTCTGTGACCTCCTGCCGGAAATCGCGCGGCTTTGTCGCCTGGAGTTCGGCCGGCCGAGGATCGATGGTGGTGGTCGCCATACCGCTACTCCTCCTCACCGACGTTCGGAGTGAAGCCGGACTCCGGTTGTTCACTCTCGAACCCGGACCCGGCTAGCGGCTCACCGCCGACATTTTCGAGCTGGGACTCTACTTCCTCGTCCAAAAGCCTCAAATCTTGCATCTTGCCTCCCAGGAGCGCTGTGAGTGTCGAAATGCCAAGAGCGCTCCCTCTAAGTACTAAGGGACTGCCGTAAGCAGTTCGGGACGAAACTGCAGAGGAAAATTTTCGGGGGCCGGTCTTCAGCGTATTACTTTGAGGCTCAACCTCCCTACGCGGCAGTCACGTACCGGGCAATAAGCGATGGTTCGTGTTTAGCGTCTATCATTGCTTCGGAATGGAGTGCGGCATCGATGTAGAAGACCTGAATTTGAGCCCGCTCAAGAATGCCGCAATCGACTCCGTTGAAGATCTTTTGTCTTGGTCGCGGTTCACCCGCCGACGCTCGCGCCCTTGGCCAGATGCAGCAGCGCCAAGGCGCACAGCACGACCCGACCTGCTGCACACCGCCGCTGAGGAGCTTAACAAGCCCTCTTTGGTCCTTTGGAGTGATGTCGATACTCAGAGGTGGACGGCCCATGCCCCAAGTTTGCATCAAGACAATTCTGTTCAAAAATGGTTTGAAAGATTCTTTTCAAGCAGTCGCAGACCTGTAGAGTGGCTTGTCGCCGACACAACATCAGTACCCCAAGTGCGGCCCCGAGTCCGGTGCGGGGCCCTCGCCAGCCGGAGGACGGGCCTCACCCGTCCGCGCCGAAGGCGCAGATCTGCGTCGAGCGTGGAGGGATGCCGCAAACACTTACGAATTCACACCGACGGCGGACCGATCATGCGAGTCAAGAGCTCCTCCATGGCTTTTCGGCCTGCCTGCGCGGCAGCCGCGGGGTCGGGCGAGCGCGCGATGACGAAGGCGATCTCGAGGAGGCTTGCCAGCGTTATGTGTGCGAACATCTCGGCCGATTCAGCCGGGATGCGCCCCGCCGCCGCGATCGCCGTCATCGCCTGCTTGACCCGGCCGAAGCCGTAGCGGCTTTCGATTTCCCGCCATTTCTGCCACCCGACCACCGAATGCGCATCGATCAGAATGATCTGCCGCACCTCGGCATCGCAGGCCATATCGAGGAAAGCGTTACATCCGGCGGCGAGCGCTTCGGCCGGATCGGTGATGTCGCCCCTTGCGCGTGCGGTGGCATTCGTCACGTCGATCTCCACCGCCTCAAGGACCGCCGCGAAGAGCGCCTCTTTGTTTTCGAAGTGATGGTACAGAGCGCCGCGGCTGACGCCGGATTGCTCCAGAATCAGGTCCGTCGACGTGCCTGCATAGCCTCCGGCCGCAAAGAGGCTCCGGGCAGTGGCGATGATGCGTTCGCGGGTCGAGACACCTTTTTTCACTTTTGCGAGGATTCTCCCTTGACAAAACAGACCGACTGTCGGTATAGTTGAAAACAGACTGAGGGTCTGTTTTATGATACTACGCATGAGAACTCTCGCTATTGCCGCAGCCTTGACCATGGTCGCGAGCGCCGGCGCACCCGATGATCAGAAGACGGTAGCTGCGCTCGATACCGAATACCAGCAAGCCGTCAAGAACAACGATGCAGCCGCAATCAGCCGCCTGCTCCCCGAGAATTTCGTGCTGGTTCTCGGCAGCGGCAAAACCGTTTCGAAGACCGATATTGTCAATGAAGCCCGCACTGCCCGGCGGCAATACGAGCGCCAGGAAAGCACTGAGCGAACCGTCCGGGTTTGGGGCGACACCGCTGTAGTGACGGCTAAGCTCTGGGCCAAAGGCTCGGAAGGCGGCAACCCGTTCGAAGTCTTCATCTGGTTCAGCGATACGTACGTGCGGACGAAGGGCGGCTGGCGCTACTCACTCGGACAGGCCTCGTTGCCGCTGCCGCGCGCCGGTGGTTAGCGCTTTGACCGCATGAAAAACTATCTTCTGGAACACAGGTCTCCGAAAACTGAGCCGCTTGGCGATCGGCTCCGTTGGCGTTTAGTACATCAAAGATACTCTTCACGCGGTCAAAGCACTAGTACTACAGTGTTACAAAAATCTGCGACTGAATTTTTGCCGGTAGGCTCCGAAGGCCTGCCGTTATTGGCTTTCGTAGCAGTTGGCTCGGGCTCAGCCGGGCGCGACTCTTGCCGCTCAGGAGATGCGCTGAAGCCTGCGCAGGCATACGGTTTCGTGATTTTGTAACACTGTAGTACTAGTTGCCATGCATCGCAGATCTCTTTATGCGGCGCACCGTATTTGGACCTTATGCCTCCGCCCGCGGCCGACCGCGTGGGACCGGCCCCCACGGACAATCAGCAACTTGGCCGCTCCCGACCGCGGCCGACCGCCCGAAATCAGATTCAGGTTTTAGTAGGAATAAGTCTGCGGGCGCCAAGGCGCCAAAGGGGTTCCATGGATAGAACACTCGTATATTTTGTGCAATATCCGTAGGCTTTGTCCGTGTTAGCAATCGATACAGGGATCTCAATAGCACGAACATTCAACGAACATCCGCCCCCACACCGATCTCGACCCGGCTCTAAAAATATCTATTGTGTACACAGAGTACGCAATATGGAAACCGAAAAGATCGGCATTCGAGAGTTCCGTGAGAACCTGGCCGGCTACCTCGAAGGCGGAAAACCGCTCGCAACTCGCCACGGAGAGACGCTCGGCTTCTTTATTCCCGCGCAAAAGCGAAACCGCAAAGCGGAAGTCGAGGCCATGCGGGCGGCCGCGAAGGAACTCGACGCTATGATTGCGGCTCGGGGTACGTCCGAAGATGAGCTCATGCGGGAGTACAAGGAGATCCGGCGCGCCAGCCGCGAGAAGAAGCGGTACACGAAGTAATTGGCATGCGACGGAAATGCCCTGCTTGATGCCAACATTTTGATTCGATCCGTGCTCGGTCAACCAGTTCGGCATATCTTTGAAGTCCACGCCGAGAACATTTCGTTCTTTCTTCCCGAAACCGCGTACGCAGAAGCGGAGGAACATTTAGCCGCGCTGGTCGTCAAGCGTAGAGGCGATCCGGCAAAGGGGCTGGCTGCTTTGAAGGCAATGGCGGCACTCGCCACCATTCTGGGCGATGATCTGTACGTGACTTCAAAGCCGAAGCGCGGAAGCGCCTCGGCACACGCGATCCGGAGGACTGGTCGATTCTGGCAGCGGCCCTTGCTCTCGACTGTCCGATCTGGACGGAATACACCGATTTCTTCGGATGTGGCGCCACCTGGACTTCTGGCAGCATCGACATTCTTCTCTCGCAGTAGCTCCCACGTCATTTGGTTTCCAGATCGTTTGGCCGCGGCGGTTCAACGCAACCATTGTGTATTTCGGTTGCTGGATTGGGGACATTCGACGAGTCACCGTATTCACGAGTTCCCAGATCAATCGTTGCTCCCCTTGCCGCCCATCTTGACCGGGCAACGCTAACGCTTGACGGCGTGACCGCCGGCCGCGCCCTGCGTTCGTCTCCGCTCTGCTTTGTCGGTTCCCCAGCCAGATTCCGCTCTTCGAGTTCGTTCGCTTCGCTCACCGGAATCCGCCCGGTCTCCCCAACAAAGCGCTCCGACTCACCGCTTCGCTCTTGGGAGCGGCCCCGCTTGCTTCTGGTTGCCCCGGTCAAGAGACGGGGCAGAAGGAGACAACGAAATGTTCAACAACGTGAATTTGATCGGCTACCTCGGCTCCGATGCCGAATCCCGTACCACCCGAAATAACTCGACGCTGACGGTACTTTCACTCGCTACCAAGCGGACCTGGAAGAACCGTGAGACCGGAGACCGCGAGTCGCGAACCACCTGGCATCGCTGCGTGGTGTTTGGCAAGACCGCCGAATACGCGGCTACACTCACCAAGGGCGCCCACCTTCAGATCGTCGGCGAGATCCAGACGTGGGACTTCGTCGGCAGAGACGGCGCGAAGAAATATGTAACTGAGATTCGTGTGCACCGAATCGCACTCCTCGACCGCGTGGCGAAAGTCGAGCCTACCGAGGCCGCCGCATAGGCGGCCCTCCCCACTAATTCGCAAGTCCCCAAGCCTTGGATCGACCTCGGCGGCAGGAAGGAACAACGCGCTTCGATCTTGAATTGGGGTATGATCGGGACTCCGATGCCCGATGGAAGCTGCTCGCCGATTCCGGTAGAATCGCGTCGTGCCCGACCACGATTTCGTGTACGAGTTACGTACGAGTGTCGGTTTTTCTGGTCCAATCCGGCATTTTAGACCATTGAGAAGTCTGCAACTTCCACATTCTGCGTGAGTTGTTCTTATCGTGGTTCGAATCCATGCCGGGGAGCCATCCTTTCGTTTCAACAGCTTAGAGCTGCCAAGGCGCTATTTTGTACAGATTTTGTACACAGGCGTAATGGCGGACCTTCATAACTTGTTGAGCCTGCACACCGGAAGCGACGGGCATGGATTCGATAATGTCAAATCCATGCTCACTAGAGCTACTTCTCGCTCCGTTTGCTGAGGACAGGAAGATAAATCGTTGTCGACGTACGTCTCATTGAGTGGCCTTCTGCATTATAGGCCACGAGTATTCATCAAAACCGAAAGTGCCGCCGACTATTGTCGTCGGCTCGGGTAATAGAGGAAGAAAGCGGAATAACTGGCACCACTCATCCAGGACGCGAGTGAGCGCGCCGCTCGCGAGATCCTGCACAATCTTGTCTTCGCCCACGAAAGCGAGGCCGATGCCATCGAGCGCGACACGGATCACAATCTCCACGGCTGAATCGTCGACGCACAACTATGGAGGTCAATCACGGAAATCAAGAGATGTGGCCTGCGGCCCTCCGGAAAAGGTCCGACGGTCATCGCGCTCCTCCCGCGGCCGCATAGACCTTACCTACGTCGAACATGTTGTGCACCGCCACGAACTTCCTGCTCTCCTTGTCGATCGTGAAGATCGAGGTCGCCGGCAGGGCGAGTTTGGTTGAGTCCGCAGCGTTTTCTATGGTGAATGTTGGTAGAGCGGTCGAGACGACGGTGATGGTTGCCGCGGATTGCCCCAGCGGCATTTCCCGGGGGACCACCCCGCCCATCAGCGCACGCACCCAGACCTCGATTTTCTCGTGTTTGACCGTCACCGCCTGAAAGAACTGCGCGCAGAAATCGCGAATGGCTGCGCGTCCGACGATTGGCGGGTCGGCATTGAAGGCGAGACTCGTCGACGGCGCAGACGAGTACAGGCCAGCGAGCCTGTCGGGGTCGCGCGAATTGACGCCGTCGTAGTAAGCCTGCGCGATGCGGATGATCTCAGCTTCGGACAGAGTCGGATCGGAGGAGTTCTGATTCATGTTCTTGCTACGCCCTCGCCTTCATAAGAAAACCTCTTGAATTCATGCACGGATTTGAGCCGGTCTGACACAAGTCACCGGCCCTGGATTAGGACAGATCGCGAACAACCTTGTCGATGCCGGATTGCCACTCCTCTTCTGAAACCTCCCTGAATGGAACGGAACCAACCGAGGCACTTGAGATGACGACCCCAGGTTTCAGATCGCGCAAAAGCATAAGGCTCTTCTTGAGATCCGATTTGGAGCCGCCCGCATTGACGCGAATGTCCCAGGCCCCCTTATTCAGAAAGAGAGTGTCTCCGGTGAAAAGATACGTTTTACCATCAGCTGCATCAACCAGAAAGCATACGCTACCAGGAGTGTGACCCGGCGTGGGTATGACCTCGACGTTGCCCGCCATCGTTTCCCTCTTGTCGAACATGCAGTCAACGGGTGCCGCTTTGCTGACGGCAGGCTCTTCGAGACGGTGGCAGCAGAGCTTAGAACTAAATAGTTTTTTAATCTCCGCAAGCGCGGGACCTGCTTCGTCGCTGTGGCTCAGATACTGGTGCGTGATACCGCCCAGCTTCTGAATGTGCTGGTACTCCTCGTGCACACCGGAGCTGTAGAGAAGGATGTTGCCCGTGTCTCGCACAAGAAGGTAAGCATGGCTGGTCACTCCAAAAAAAGGATGCTCCGCACGCGTCTGCCAGAGATCGGGGTAAATCTGCTTCATTTGATGCCTCCTGCTTTTCCAAGCCCGCGTTCAGCCGCCGGAAGTCAGGATCGTCGCGCCGCGCCGCGGCGTCGCCTGTGCAGCGGACATCGCTTCGATCGCTTGCGTGAGTGCGAACTCGCGGTAATCGGTGAAGTTCCCCGGCGCTCGGCGCGTCATCTCGAACAAATCTGCCACGTCGGATGCACGTTGCTCGGGCGATGTGCCGGCGAACCAGGCCAGGGCGGTGTTCACGCCCTTCATTGTCAGCTGGCGCGCCGCCAACGCGATCGTTGAAATCATCGAGGGCCGCGCATCCAGTCCGCCATACGTGAGCAACGTGCCTCCATCAGCCAACAGACCCAGGAACTTGGCGGTCATGTCGCCACCAATCGGATCGATCGCGACGGACGGCGCGTCCCCGCACGCGGCCGTCACGACAGACGGCCATCCCTCATGCTCCGTGCTTACAACTGGAAGGCCGGCCATGCTTTGCCTCAGGATGGCCGCCCCGGCGTCGCTGCGCACTACGGCAACCACCTTGGACCCGCGCATTTGCGCCAGCGCAATCACGTTTCGGCCGACGCTGGAGCCGGCCGCCGTAACGAGGAGCGGCGAGGCAATACCGGCGCGGCTATCGGCAACCGATGCCGCGCGCATAAGCACGATCGCCGTGATGCCGTTGATGATGATCTGGCAGGCGGTCGCGTCGCTGATATCATCCGGCAGGGAAAAGATTGCGCTGGCCGGCGCCACGACGCGCTCTGCCCACGTGCCATGCACCGGGAACATCATCACGCGCTTCCCTGAAACGATGCCGGTCGATGGATCGACGCCAGCACCGACCTGTTCGACGATTCCGACCCCGTCGCCTCCCGGCACCGCCCCCGCAGGAGGGATCGGGGCCGGCACGATGCCCCGGACAAGCAAGCCGTCGATCGGATGCACCATGCGCGTGGTGACCCGCACTGCCACTTCGTTGGGCCCAGGATGGGCCGGGGCGGCGATGTCGTCGTACGTGAGCACGTCAGCGGGCTCACCGTGACGGCGATAGATGAAAGCTCTCATTAAGGCACCTCCAATTCCATTGAGAAGGGAAAATGTCGGGCAGATCTTTTATGCGGCATTAGCGGTAAGCACGGCATGGTTTAAAGTCCCTCACGCGTCGCCATCTCGTTAAACTCAACGAATCGTGCCGGGTTTATGCCCTCAATTCACCTTATCTGGACTGCGCGGAGTTCGCTTTCCCGATCCTGCCGCATCTTTGCCTAATCCTGCCCAAAACACGCTTTTTATGTATACAAGGGCAGCGCGCGGCGGTAGGCTTGACGGAGAGAGGTGGCGGATGCCGAAACGAAAGCAAGAGGCGGGAGAACCGAAACCGACAGTGACCGAGCTGAGGAAGATCCTGGCTCGCGGGATAGCCGGGCACGCGAAATCGAGGGGTGAATATTCAACGGCCATACCCGGCCTGATACTCTTCCGGCAGACTGCGGCGAGCCCTTGCTACCGGGCGACGTTCGAGCCAAGCCTCGGCGTATTTGTCCAAGGGCAGAAGCTGGTCCATTTGGGAGGGAAGGACTACCTCTGCGACGGATCGTCGTTTCTGCTCACATCGATCGATGTTCCCGTTCAAAGCCAAATCATCGAAGCCTCCGAAGATGTTCCGCTGTTATCGATGATGCTCCGGCTCGACCTGCCGACGGTCGGTGAAGTGTTGAGCCAGGAAGATCTCGCGGAACCCGATGGTTCAGCGCACGGTCATGCGCTGGCGATTGGTGAAACGACGACTGCCCTTCTAGGCGCATGCATCAGATTAATCGAGACGCTTGATACGCCCGAGGACGTCCCGTTCCTTGCGCCATTGATTCAGCGCGAAATCATTTATCGCGTACTCAGAACCCGGCAGGGTGCCCGGCTCCGCGCCATCGCCACACGAGGTGATCTGAGCCATAAAACCGCGCGCGCGATCGCTTGGCTGAAAGCGAACTACACCAAACCGCTCCGTATGGAGGAACTGGCTGGCGTTGCACGCATGGGCGTCTCGACGCTGCACCGTGAGTTCCGGTCGTTGACGGCTATGAGCCCGCTCCAATATCAGAAGCAACTCAGGCTGCAGAGAGCGCGACAGAGAATGCTGATGCATGGCATCGACGCGACCAACGCCGCATACGACGTCGGGTACGAGAGTGTGAGCCAATTTAGCAGGGAGTACAGCCGGTACTTCGGACAGCCGCCGGCCCGAGACGTGAAAGCCTTGCGAGACGCCATGGTCGCCGCGAGCAGTGCCATGTAAGCGGCGTTAACCGTTATGGAGCCTGCAACATTGAGCAGCCGAAGTGTTTCACGGTTGCTATGTGGTCGAAAACAATTTTGTACACTTTTTGTACCGATACCCTGCTTTTGATGCTTTTGACGACTTCAGCGACTTTGTAGAATCAATAACTTGTGAGACTTCAGAATCTTGTCAAGTTCGTGGTTCGAATCCATGCCGGGGAGCCAACCTTTGTTTTCAAGTACGTGTAAAATTCCGTGTACGAGTTGTGTACCGATCCCGGTTTAACCTCCCCGTTTGTTTTGTTCAGTTTCCAAACGGCCTTGATTCCAGACCTGTCAGAGCATGGAATCGGGCGAGATTTGCTCTTGGCCGACTGCGCGAAACCAGTTCCTGGGTGGGTTGGGTGAGTGTACTCGTGGCCATTGTGGTTCTCCTTGTTAACGGGCGTTCGGGGAAATGGACCATCCTCCGCCGAGGGCTCTGTACACGCCGACGAGGTCTGTGGTCACACTGGTTTGACTTTGCGCGAGTTGATCCTGGCTGGCATACATCTGCCGCTGCGCGTCGAGCACAGTAAGAAAGTCAGTCAATCCTGCTTTGTATTGCACGTTCGCGAGTTGGAATGAGAGCTCGTTGGCGCGGACTGTCTCAGTCAGGCGGTCGCGGCGGTCTTGCTCATTGGCGTAGCCGGCCAGCGCGTTTTCGGTCTCTTCAAAGGCGCGCAGAATTGTGGACTGATATGCCGCTGCGCTCTGGCGGACCCGAGCATTCTGGATTTCGACGTTTGATCGGATCTTGCCGCCAGTGAAGATCGGCAAACTTACCGAGGGACCAACACCGAAGTAGTTGCCGAACCCAAGCGAGAGGTCGTGCAGTTGCGTCGCTTGCCGTCCGGCCGTGCCGAGGAGCGTGAAGCGTGGGAAGTAGTCAGCCTTTGCTTCGCCGACGCGCGCGGTCGCGGCTGCCAGTTGAGCTTCCGCCGCCCGAATGTCGGGTCGGCGTTCCAGGAGGTCCGAAGGAATTCCTGAAGGAACTTCAGGCGGAACCGGTGGAACGGGCGCCTGCTTCGTGAGCTCTTGTTCCAGCTCTCCTGGTTGTTTTCCGATCAAGACTCCAAGCCGATGGATCGCCAGCTGGATATCGGTGTTCAGCGGGGGCACCTGAGCACGCACGGATTCAAGTTCGCCCTGGGCTTGTGCAACGTCGCGCTCCGTTGCCTGGCCGCCGGCAACGCGAGCCTTGGTAAGGGAGAGCGTATCTTCAGCAGTGGCGATATTCTTCTGAGCGATTTCGAGACGCAATTGATCCCCACGGAGATCGCTGTAGTAGCGCGCCACATCGCCCAATACAGAAATCAGAACGTTGCGCCGATCTTGTTCCGTTGCCGCAAGGTCACCCTGCGCTGCTTCGACACCACGTCGAATCCTTCCGAACAGATCAATCTCCCAGGAGAGATTGCTGTCGACGTTGTAAGCATTCGTTTCGTAATTGAAAGTCTGAGCCCTGCGATCAGGCGACAAGCCGACTCCAATTTGCCGGACTCGGTTGACATTGGCGCCAGCGCTGATTTGCGGAAAATAGCCGGATCGCGCTCCTCCCGTCGCCGCACGGGCTTCCTCGACACGCGTTGTCGCCCTTTGCAGATCATAATTTGCTTCCACAGCACGTTGAATCAGAGATTCAAGCTCCGCGTCCCGGAACGATTTCCACCACAAATCCGTCTCCGGCTCGACGCCTTTCGTTACGCCTCGCGCCTGAGGAGCCGTCCACTGCGGGGGCGCGGGGACCACCGGCCGATGATAGTTCGGTCCTACGGCACATCCCGCGAGAAAAACAGTGAGTGCACTCGTTAGCAGGGTTTTCATTGGGCTCCTCCCGCGACCGTGTTCGCCGCGATATTTGTCTCCACAAAGATGTCGAGCTGCTGGCCGTCAAAGACCTGAGCATGCGAGTCCTTAAAGCGGTAGATCACTTCGAGAACTCGGGTATCCACGCGCTCCGTGACATCTCCGGTCAAAGATCTTTTGGGAATCACGTAAGGCTCGAAGCGGACAAATTCAAGCGGATAGCTGACACGGCTGTTGCCCCGTGGATGCGCTACTGCCCTTGCTCCGGCCTGAACGCGCCACGCGTCGTTCTCGTCAACCGAGGCCCGTACGTGCAGGCCCTTGCCTGCGCCGAAGACCATGAGTGGCTCAGCGAGCGGCCCAACCTGTGCGTATTGGCCCAAACGGACTTTGTTCTGAAGAATCACGCCGTCGGCCGGCGCCCGCACGGTGAGGCGATCGATATTGATTTCATCCTGGCGGACAGCGGCGGCAGCTTGATTCACGTCCGTCTTCGCGATTTCGAGATCGGCGCTCCAGGTTCCCGCCTTGATCAGCGCGAGCTCTTTCTCGGCTTGTTCGAGACGCGCCTTCGCCGCTTCGAAGTTGAGCCTGCGGCGCTTTACGTCCTCTTCGCGAACCGCTCGCTTGTCCGTGACGCTTTCGATCAACTGAACCTGAACCTCGGCATCAGCGAGTTGCGCTTTGGCCTCATCCACCTTTGCTTGAGCTGGCGGGATCTCTTCGGGGCGGGGTGCCTGCTGAAATTTAGCGAGCTTGGCGCGAGCCCCCTCCAGCATTGCCTGCTTCACGCCCAGATCGGCGGCCAACTCGCGGTCGTCGAGCGAAAACAAAGGCTGCCCTGGATGAACATGGTCGCCGGTTTTCACGTACAGGCGAGTCACCAGGCCGGCGACCGGAGTGCTTAGCGTAATGTTTTCGGATTCCGGTTCGATCAACCCCTGGGCGGCCACCGTCTTGTCGGAAGTCGTCTCGGGCGGAGGAGCCGTTGGTGTGGTCCCGTGGCGAATCGGGCGTACCGAATAGGTGTATCCGGCGGCGAAAAGAATGCTCGCAATGGCGAACAATGGGATCAAGCGTTTCATAAGGTTTCTCCTCTCCTGGACATCTCTAGTGGGCTGCCAAAGCAACCCGCGAACCTTGACTCTGCTCGACATGAGTGATCCGCCCGTCTTCCATGTGGGCGATGGTGTCGGCAAACTCAAAGACCCGGCTGTCGTGCGTAACGACGATGACCGCGCGGTCAGGACGCACGGAAACTTCAGCAAGCAGTTCCATCACCTTCATGCCTGCCTTGGCATCGAGCGCCGAGGTCGGTTCGTCGCAAACGACCAATCGCGGCTCGTGGATGACGGCTCGTGCCAGCGCGACGCGCTGCTGCTGACCGCCGGAAAGCTGGGAAGGGAGAGAACGGGTGCGATCGCCCATACCCAGAACGTTGAGTAACTCGGAGGCCTTCTCGACCGCTTGGCGCCGCTCCCAGCCCGCCACGAACAGCGGAACCGCTACGTTCTCGGCCGCCGTCAGCGCCGGCAACAAATTGAACTGCTGGAATACGAAGCCGATGTTTTCTCTGCGGAAAAGGATCTGATCTCGGTGTGCCATCTCATGCGGACGCTTGCCCAGGACATCGACCGTGCCCGCCGTTGGATCGAGCAACCCGGTGATCACGGAGATCAGGGTCGTCTTTCCGCAGCCGGAAGGGCCAACCAGCATGGCGAGCTCGCCCATCTCGATGCTTAGGTCGAGTTGGCGCAGCACTTGAGTGCGCGTCTCGTCTTGGCCGAACCACTTCTCAACACCTGTGCAGACCACCGCGTTATTCATGACATTGGACTCCTTGATGGCATTAACCTCGGAACACGATGGCTGATTCCAGAACCAGCACTCTGCGAATACTGAGCAAGCTCGCAACGAGCACGATGAACATCACGACGGCTCCGGAGCCAGCCATCACCTGCCAGAGCAGAACGATGCCGCGAGTGGCGTCGCGATGCGAAGTAACAGAAAAGAATCCGGCCGTCAGGCCCATCCCAACCGCATAGCCGATGAGGCCGACGACCGTGGCTTGCAACAGGATCATCCCGACCAACCGGCCGTTGGTCGTGCCGATCGCCTTGAGCGCGCCGAACTGCTTAAGATTCTCGATGGTGAAGATGTAGAAGGTTTGGCCGGCGACTACGGTTCCGACGATTAAAGCGATGAGAACGGTCAGACCAAAATTGACGGGTATGCCCGTGTTGCGGATGTAGTACATGATGGTCATCCAGCCGAACTGATCGCCGGTCATCGCCCTGAGACCGGTTGCCGCTTGAATCCGGCGTGTCAGTTCCGGCACATGCTCGCCTGCGCGCGCTTTCACGAGTACGAATGAGAGAAGCTTGCGCTCCCGTCCGACGAAGCTCAAAGCCTCGCTGTAGCGCGAGTAGAAGACCGGGAAGGTTGTGAAGGGCGCAGAAGCATCGACAATTCCAACGACCTTGGCTCGATGATCGTTCATCTCGAATGTCTTTCCGAGCGCCAGCGGTTGCCCTGGAAAGAAGAAGTGATAACCAGCCTGGTCGATGATGACGGCCTCGGGATCGCGAAGGCTCTCGATCGAGCCGAGCAACATCTTTCGTTTCTCGGGCGCGCCGGCCAGCGTTGCATCATCGAGGCCCAGGAGGATTGCGACACGGAATCGCCCGTCGGGAGCCTTCGCCCGAGGTTGACCCTTGAACATCCGCACCGCCCAACGAACGCCTGGCACGCCGCGCACGCGGTCCACATCGCTGTCCTTCAGCGAGTAGACTTCATCGAAGTACTGCGTCGCCGGGTCCATCACCCAAACGTCCGCATCAGGCACGTCGAGAATTTGCGAACGTGTGCGGTTCATGATGCCGGCGAAAATCGAAATCTGCTGGGCGATGAGGAACGAGCTGAACGCGATCGTGAAGATCAGTCCCAGATACTTTGCTCTGTCGCCGGTGAGCATTTGCAGGGCGACCCAGTTCATCGCGTTCCGCGTGTTGAAGAATTTGAAGCCCACGCGGGCGCCTGGGGAGGTGCGTAGCGCTTTCGGTTCGTGATCGGTTTTGACGATTTCGATTGACATGACCTACCCCATAGATGACGCGCGTAATCTTTCGACGGAAATTTTTTTATGCCCCATCCTGCGTGGCAAACGCCTTTATATAAAAGGACCGAGCCGTCGCCAGCACGCGCTCTCGACGCCGCGAATCTGGAAGCGCCCTTGCGGTCATCAGCACTCCCGCCATTCCCGGCAACAGAACGATGAAACACCCGCGCTTCTCTTCGGGAGTGCGGCCGGGAAGATACGGAGACAGCCGGTCGCCAAATGCCAGTAGCGTCTGAGCGATGCGTTCTCGGATTTTCACCGGCTGACGGGAGATCTCGGAGCCCAGTGCGGCGAGAGCGCAGCCGGTTCCGGGACGGTTCAAATGTTCCTCGCTCAAATAGTTCTCGATGATGGCTCGAAGGCCCTGGCCCTTCGGAGCGGCCTTCGCGACAGCTATCATCGAGTCACCCGTCTGCTGGAAAGCCCGCGCGACGGCCTCCGCGTAGAGATCGCCTTTGCTATCGAAGTGCCGATAGAAGCCTCCTTTTGTTAGGCCGAGTTCCTTCATCACCCTGCCGATGCCGTTGATATCGGAGCCGTGCTCGCGAAACGAGCGAGCCGCTGCCGCCAGGATCTTCTCGTGGGTTTCGGCTTTTTGCTCTGCTGGATATCTCACACCTATGAGATTATACCAGTCATCTAAAAGACTCAGGATTATTTGACCAGCGGCGTCTTAGTCCACGAGCTCGCGTTTGGAGCGCAGCCTCTCACAAGGAATCCCGACGCTCGAGTGTTTCTGCATCGACTTTGAGCGACGCCCAACTGCTTAGGAAGTCCTGTCGCCGATGTGCAATCTGCGATTTCCTAAATAACGCCCGATGAGTGCTCCTAAGAGCACCGTAGCGATGATCGCTGCTCCGTGTGCTCCCAGCGCATGCCATGGGTTCGAAAATGGGCATGCAATGCGCCAACCGGCATTGATCGCGAGACCAGTGCCTGCGCCATACAAGGCACCCGCTACAGTTGGCCGAGTTGCTAGCGAGTTTCGAAACACTCAACTGAAGAACAGGACCAGGATTCCGCCAGCTACCGTGCTGCCGATCCCGCAGCCGAAGCCCATGATCCATCGCGAGTCGCGCAGCATTTCGTTGACCTGTGGGGGGAGGCACACGAGCGGGGCAGTCGCAGGACTTGACCACGATTCCGGGTACGAGTTACGTACGAGTGTCGGTCGGCATTTTAGGCCAGTTGAACGTCTGCAACTTACGCATTCTGCGTGCGTTGTTCTTGTCCTGGTTCGAACGCATGCCGCGGAGCCACTCCCTTGGAATCAACAACTTAAAATACCGTCGGCCAGTTTTTGTACAGTTTTTGTACCGATGCGATCAACCAGTGCCGCCCAACTCACTGTGAGCGTTATAAAGGCGCGCTGAGGACGGAGTCGAAATTTGGATTTATAAACCCTTAGCGTAGTAAGCGCCCGTCGGCTCGGGTAGTAAAGGTAAAGAACGAACGCGTCTGGACCCGAATGAGCGCGCCGGTCAGATACAGGGCAACCGTATACATGAGCTATTCCCGTTCAGTTCCCTCATGTTTGCCAAGGCCGTTGCGGTCATGTTGATTCTCCAGGAGGCGCAACGCTGTAATCAGCAGAGATGTTCCAGCAAAAGTCCTCGGGTCAACCCCAGTTCGCTTTTTAATCTGGTTAAGCCTGAAATAAATAGTATTGGTGTGAACACGCAGCCTTCCAGCCGTTTCCTTCACGTTGAGACTGCATTCGGCAAAAGCGCGTATCGTATCGATCAGGTCGCGTTCGCTTCCGGAGGCGTGCGTTGCTCGGACCCAGGCGGGAATCAGGCGAAGCAAGGCGCGATCCGCATGATGGGCCAGCGCGTCGGGAAGGTCGATGTCCGCAAAGCGGACCATCGCGCGGCCCGGTCCGGTTATATCCAGCGCGATGCGGGCTTCATTGAGTGCCTCCGGCAGGCGTTCGATCTCGGCCTTGTCGAGTCCCGCCCCGACGAATGCGCCCGGTGCGCCGCGCTTTCCGATCCCGTTTTTGCTCAGGTGTTTGCAAAGCCGCGCCGCGGTATCGGCGTCGCTGTTGGCGATGACGACCACTTCGCCGTTTCGCAAGCCCACGAGCTTGCCGAAGACCGAGGACGGAAGTACCTGCTGCACTAGGCGCGCGAACGAGCGCCGGGAGACCTCCATGTCCACCTGCTTGCTGTCCGGCTGGAATGGACGAATCAGCGCGACAGTCATATTCCGGGCCGGGCGCATGCCGCAAAGCGCGAGCAGATGACGCCCTTCCCCGGTTGTCGGTTCGGTTCCGTTTAACAGATCATCGATTACGCTCGCATGCACTTTGGTGTTCTGGGCGACGATGCGGGCTTCTTCGGCGCTGTGGGCCTCCTCCAGCATTGCGCCCACGGCCTCGAAGAGCTCTATCCAGAAATCCGAGAGTATGGCGAGTGCCTCAAGAGCCTGTTTTCGCTTGCGATGCTGTGTCAGTTGCTCGCGGGCAATGCCCCAGTAGGTCTTGTGCGCGAGGCGGTAGGCATGCAGCGACGCCACGAGCGGAACCTGATGACGCGCACGCCATTCCGCATGTTTGCGGACAAAGGCGAACGGATCGGCGCCTTTGAGCCGTCCGGCGCCGATGGCCACGATCGCGGAAAGCAATTCTCCGCAGTGTGTCTTGGACTCCACCGTGAACTCATCATCCACGGCATTGCGGTATTCCGGGCTCTCCTTGCGCAACAAATCGAAGGTGCGCCGCCATATCTCCGGGGCGCGGCCCTCCAGGCTCGCGACGACTTCCGTCGCGAGCCTGGAGTCCTGAATGCGCTCGCTCCAGGCGAGATGGCCGCGGTAATTCGACATAAGGCCATTGTGAACTTTCACAACGGCGGCGTCAAATGAATGTTGATCTTAGCAATTGAACGGCCGCGAACAGCGATGCCACAATCGACATGAACCAATGCAGACCAAGTCATTTCTGCAACCCCAATTTTCATCTATGGGATTGAAACATGAAGCTTAAGGACAGAGTCGCGGTGATCACCGGCGGCAACAGCGGAATCGGCCTTGCCACCGCACGGGAGTTCAAGGACAACGGCGCGAAAGTGGTTATCTTCGGACGCACCCGCAAGACGCTGGATGAAGCCGCGGCAAGCATTGGGACCGGCGTGCTCGCCGTCCAGGGCGACGTGCGCAATCTTGGAGACCTCGACCGCCTCCTTGCCGCGACGGCCAAGAACTTCGGCAAGATCGACGTGCTTGTCGCGAACGCCGGCATCGCCAAATTCGCGCCGGTGGAACTGCTGCCCGAAGCCCTGTTCGACGAGCTGAGCGACACGATGTTCAAGGGCGTCTTTTTCACGGTCCAGAAGGCGCTGCCCCATATGAACGACGGAGCCTCGGTCATCCTGGTGAGTTCCGCCGACGCCGACAAGCTAGGACGCGTCGGGACTTCGGTCTATACGGCGGCGAAAGCCGCGGTTCGCGCACTTGCGCGCTCCATGTCCGTGGAATTGCTCGGCCGCCGTATCCGCGTCAACGTGCTCAGCCCAGGCATGACCGATACGCCGATCATTTCGCGCGAGGGCGGCATTCCGGGCACGACGCCCGAGGAACTCGCGGCAATTATCACGCGGGGCATTCCCATGAAGCGTCGGGGCACGGCCGAGGAAATGGCCAAGGGAATGCTTTTTCTGGCCTCGGATGATTCCAGCTACTGCCTCGGCATGGAGCTGATGTGCGACGGCGGTCTGACCCAACTCGTAAATCCAAATTAGCTATTCAGGAGAACTCAATGCCACAACTCAAGCACCAGGTGCCTATCGACGCGTCACCCGCGAAAGTATATGCAGCCGTCGCCACACAGAGCGGCATGCGCAATTGGTGGACCGCAGATACCAAAATGGATGAGAAAGCGGGCGGAAAGGCCGAGTTCGGTTTCGACAAGCGCGGCATGGTCTTCCGCATGGACATCAAGAAACTCGACGCGGACAAGCAGGTCGTCATGCAATGCCACGGCGATCATCCCGAGTGGGCCGGTACGACGCTCACCTGGACGATCGGCAGGGAAGACGGGAAGACCGTGCTACACCTCGACCACAGCGGCTGGAAGGAGGTCACCGATTTCTACGCGGGCTGCAATTCCATGTGGGGAAACCTCATGTTCCGGCTGAAGGGTTATGTCGAGGGACGGAACCCCGGCCCGCAATGGACAGAGTAAAGTCCCCCTCAAATTGAATTCAACTGAAGCGACGGAGAGACCGATGCCCGATGTGATTCTTATTGTCACGGCGAAAGCCAAACCAGGCAAGGAAAAGGAGTTGGAACGCGCGCTGCGTGAGGTCGGGCAGCCAACGCGGCAGCAGCCCGGCTGCGTCAGGTTCAGCCTTTACCGCTCCGAGCAGGACCCGGGCGACATTGTCGGGATCGAGCATTGGAAGTCAAAGACCAAGCTCGGCGCCGCCATGGGAAATATCATCCCCGGTCCTCCGCAGATTCTCTGGCACGAGATCATTGATGAAGTGTAGGCCGCGGGCCGTTTCGATGCTTGCGTCATCAGCAAACGAGGAGCAATTCGTATGAGCGATAGCACCCGGAATCACAAGATCGTCAGCGAAGAAGATTGGATCGAGGCGCGCAAGAAGCTGCTCGTGAAGGAAAAGGAATTCACGCGCCTTCAGGATGAGCTGAACCAGGAGCGCCGCGATTTGCCCTGGGTGAAGGTCACGAAGAACTACGTCTTCGACGGGCCGAATGGCAAGGAGACGCTTGCCGATCTGTTTGAGGGGCGTAGCCAACTCATCATCTACCACTTCATGTTCGGGCTTGACGACAACGCCGGTTGTCCGCATTGCTCGCTCAGGGCCGACGGGTTTAACGGCATCAATATTCACCTGAAGCATCGCGACGTCACGATGATCGCCGTTTCGCGCGCGCCCTATGAAAAGCTCGCAGCCTACAAGAAGCGTATGGGCTGGGGCTTCAAGTGGGTCTCGTCTGGCAAGACAGACTTCAATTTCGACCTCCACGTGTCCTTTACACCGGAAGAAATGAAGGCCGGTAAGGCGTTCTTCAACTACATAATGCAGAATCCTGGTCCGCCGGACCGAGAAGGACACAGCGTCTTCTACAAAGACGACAACGGCGGAATCTTCCATACCTACTCCTGCTACGTGCGCGGGAATGAGCTGTTCAACATTCACTATCACTATCTGGATATCGTGCCGAAAGGCCGCGACGAGAATGGCCGTGGGCCATTCTGGGTTCGCCGTCGTGACGAGTATGAAACCGGTTCGCCCAGCGACGGCGCCCAAAGCTGATGGCGGCGTATCTGATTGGGCAGATCGTTGTTTACGACATGGAACGTTTTGCGCCTTATGTCGAGCGCACCAGCGCCGTAATTTCACGCTATGGGGGCGAGGTGCTGGACGTCGTTCAGGCTGTAGAGGTAGTCGAGGGAGAGTGGCCGGTGGGCGCGCTCACTGCGCTCGTGCGGTTCCGGGACGAGCAGTCCCTCCAGGCCTTCTGGGAAAGCCCTGAAAATCAGTCGATGAAGGATTTGCGCCACGCGACCGCGACCAATAGCGCTCTGCATTTCGCTGCCGAGGCTTGACAATCCAATAACCACCAAGTCCTGACCCATTCACAATGGAGCCATCCAATGCCCGATATTCTTCACCGCGTGGGAATCGCCGCCTCTCCCGACAAAGTCTTCGCTGCCCTGACCGAACAATCCGGCCTTTCCGGCTGGTGGACAACGAATGTGAAGGCTTCTCCAAAAGTAGGCGCTGTGAATGAATTCCGGTTTGACGCCGCCGGCTTCAACGATATGAAGGTCGAGGAACTCGTCCCCGGCAAACGTGTCCGCTGGCAATGCGTCAACGGCGCGCCTGAGTGGATCGGCACCGAGGTCGTCTTTGACCTGCGCCAGGAAAAGGGCGCGACCATATTGCTCTTTGCTCAGCGGAACTGGAGGCAACCCGTGGAATTCATGCATTATTGCAGCACCAAGTGGGCCACGTACCTGCTGAGCCTCAAATCGCTTTGTGAGAGCGGCAAGGGAACACCTTATCCCGACGACATCGACATCGGCTGACGCTCGATGCGGATCAAACCTGCACGGGTTCCGCCACGGCCCGGTCACGTACTCGAAGAAGAAAAGATCAAGGATCCTCGCGCGCAAGCCGCTCGAAGAGACGCGCCGTGCGCACAAGATGTTGAACGAAGGCCGGCATGCTTAGATATATCGACCCGCTGCCCAACCGCCAGGTTCACATTTTGTACACTTTTGTACCAACACTCTGCTTTTGATGCTTTTGACGACTTCAGCGACTCTGTAGAGTTGCGACGCTTCACAATCTTGTCAAATTCGTGGTCCGAATCCATGCCGGGGAGCCAGACATATCGGCGCGGAAAATCTCGCGAGAGTTAAAGCGAAGCGGTCGGAACTTCGAGCCCTGATCGAGTAAAGTTGCTGTGGTCGCGTTATCCGCTACCACGTTCGTCCTGCAAACGGAGGCGCAACCGACGAACAATCCCGGGCCGCGGCGGCGGACTGTTTCGCGCAAGGGGCTGAATCCGTCATCCTTTGGGAGACGGCCCGCTTAGAAGGACCGCAACCCGCTGTTCGCGGTAGTCGAAGATATTCGCGAGGTCGCGGGCGACTTGCAGCCGGTGAGCCAACCGGCCCAGCGGTCCGAAAGGAAGCGCGTACCGCACGATATCGACGATGCGAGTGCCACCATCGCATTCCACGAAGCGATGGATGTGGCGCCAAAGCTTGTATGGCCCCTTCACTTGAACATCCACGAATTCATACGGCGGATGCCAGATCTCGATCTCGGTCAACCAGCGTAGCGGAACCCCGCGCACATGCAATCGGTAAGCAATCGTGGCTCCCTGCCTCATTTGGATCGGCTGAGGCGTCTCGATCCGAAAGTGCAGCCACGGTGGTGTGAGCGTTTCCAGATTCTCCGCCTTGCTGAAGAAGTCAAAGACCTTCTCTAGCGGGCAGGCCACGGTCACTTCGCGTTTTAGGACGTGGCCGGCCTCGAGCCCCTTCGTCATTGTGCGCTCACAAGGTCCGAAACCTTAGTGCAGAGTGTTTGAAACGCAGTCTTGTCGAATGCCCCGCGAGAAAGCCACGCGACCTTGCTGGTGCGGTCGAGCAGGATCAGGTGGGCCGCGTCAGGGTCGCCGAAGCCCTCTAGCTGCTTCCACGAGTTCGTGTCCTGTACCGTCGCCTCGCCTGTGAGCAACTCTCCCGAGAGTTTCGGAACGCGCTCGCCAGTTTTGATTTGAGACGCCGGCGCCGCCGTCAGGGCGGCCAACGGGAGAAGCGATAGAAATCCCCTCATCATAGCGTCGTCGTCGGGATTGACTCGACCGTAATCGTGCGCGGCGCCGCCGCATTCACAGCTTCGGCCGCGATGCGCCGCAGCATCCCGCGAAACATCACTTCATGAATGGGCCAGAGCAAATACCAATAAAGCAAGCCGCCCAGACCACTCGGCTCGAAAAAGGCGCTCTGATAAAGGACCGTCGATTGTCCTTCCGGCTCCGCGCGAAATTCGAGACACGCCCGACCTGGGACTCGCATCTCCGCCAATAACCCCAAGCGGCGGCCCGCTTCATAAGTCTGAACGCGCCAAAAATCGAGCGTGCTTCCCGGCAGCGGAGTCTCGGGGTCCGGCCGGCCCCGCCGCATTCCTACGCCGCCCGTAATCAAATCGAGCAATCCCCGGACTCTCCACATCCAGTTGCCGAAATACCAACCCGTTCGCCCTCCAATTCGACGAATGGGCGTGAACGCCTCGGTGGGAGAAAGCGGAACTCTGACCAATTGTATGTTGCTGAAAGCACCAGTTCCGCGCTCGGAGGCCGCTTCCCGGGGTCCGCCATATCCGGCGTCTGACCAGCGGGTTTCGGGGGAGACTCGGTCCTCGTTAGCCAGCGCACGCTCGATCGCGCACCTGAGTCCAACGGGGCGGGGGTTGAAGTTCCGGCTCGTTTCGGGGTGCCGTACCACGCTTGCATTGCGAACACTCTCGATCAGGCAGCGGCCGATAGAGGCGTAAATGGGTGTAATGAGGGTGAGCCAGCGGCTCGACAGCGTCGGACTGAGGAACGGAACTGCGAAGAACCAGCGGCGCAGATTTCGTTGCCGCGCATATTCCCGCATGATTCCAAGATAGGAAGTGACGTCCGTGCCGCCGATCTCGACGATCAAACCTCCTTCGGCCGGCACCTCGATCCCATCGACAAGATAATCGACCACGTCCTCGATCGCGATCGGTTGTGCGGGCGTATGCACCCAACGAGGCGTGATCATTACTGGGAGGCGCTCCACAAGTGCGCGAATCAGTTCAAACGAGGCGCCACCCGAACCGATCACGATGGAAGCCCGAAATTCGATCACGGGGATGCCGCTCGCACGCAAGATGTTGCCGGTCTCTATGCGGCTCCTCATGTGCGGAGATAGCGCGTCGCCGTGGGTCAGTCCGCCGAGAAAAATAATGCGGCCCACGCCGGCTCTTCGTGCCGCCCGCGCAAAGTTGGCTGCTGCTTCTTTCTCTAGGTTTTCGAACTCGGGCCCAGACCGCATCGCATGTACCAAATAGAACGCGGTGTCGACTCCGGCAAAAGCCGCATCCAGAGATGCTGGATGGAACAAGTCTCCTGGCACGATCTCCGTACCGGCAGCCACGCGCCCGCTCAGCACCTCAGGATTCCTGCACAAGCACCTGACGGCAGTTCCTTGCCGTTCCAGGCGCCTCAGTACGCGTCCTCCGATATACCCCGTTGCTCCAGTCAGCAGAACCATGCAACCACCACTATTCGGGCACAAGCACCGTGTCGATGACGTGAATCACGCCGTTGCTCGCGGCGATGTCGGTCTTGGTTACGTGCGCGTTGTTGACCATCACCCCGCTATCTCCTGCGGTGATCTTGACGCTTCCGCCCTCTAGCGTTTTGGCTGCGTCCAGATGCATCACGTCATTGGCCGTCACGTTCCCGGACACGACGTGGTACATGAGAATGTTCCGCAGCTTATCTTTGTTTTCCGGCTTGAGTAGATTTTCCAGCGTGCCCGCTGGCAGTTTGGCGAAGGCCGCATCAGTAGGTGCGAACACCGTGAATGGCCCCGGCCCTTTCAGCACGTCGACCAGACCGGCTGCCTTCACGGCTGCTACGAGCGTGTTGAAGTGTCCGGAGACGGCGGTATCGACGATGTCCGCCGCGAATGCGGTCGACGCTATGGCCAAAGCCGCGGCTCCGGCGAGCAATATAGGTAATCTAAGTTTCATGTTTTTCCTCTTTTCGTAATGGATAGTTATTCCAACGAAATCTGTCCCGCCTTATGCGCGGGCATTCGCCGCGTCGGAATACCAGCGGCGCTGAATCGATTTCCAGGTCAAAGCCTGGTAGAGGCCGGATAAGGCCACCAGGCCGTAAACTAAGCTGCTCAAAAAAGAGGTCTCGCCGAACCTCATGCCAAAAACAGCAGCTACAAGGTCGAGGTGCAACGTCCCGGCAAGACCCCAGTTCAGCGCGCCGATAATCACCAGTACGGCTGCGATCACGTCAAGTTTCTTCATTGAGTTTGTCCTCTCGGTGCGGCAGGGCCTTTTGCGCCCGGCCATGATTTGATCTTAAGGAAAATATTTTTTACTTTAAAGAACGAGCCGCAGTTCGCTTTCCTGGAGAGAAAAAACTGGCCGGAAGCGGTCGTGAAAGGAAAACGATTTTTGTGAAGGAATCGAAAACCATCGCCGAGGGACTGAGCAAGTACGGCATCGGGCCCAAACTGAGAAGGCTTCGCCTGCGCAAGAGCATGGGGCTGCAAGAACTGAGTAAACACACCGGCCTCTCCCCCGCATTGCTATCGAAACTGGAGCGGGATGTGATGCATCCCACCCTGCCGACGTTGCTTCGAATCGCCATGGTCTTTAGCGTAAGCCTGGACTATTTTTTCGTTCCGGAACCGAAGCCAGTGTTAGAGATCGTCCGCAAAAGCGATCGGATGCGCTTCCCCGATTCGCCGGACGCAAAGGCGGTGGCTTACTATTTCGAAAGCCTCGATTTCCCGGTGACGCGCCCCGCTCTGAACGCGTACCTCGCGGAATTCGAACTCGTGGAGGAGAAAGCCACGCGACCGCATGAACATGCCGGTGTGGAGTTTCTTTACTTGATGTCCGGGCGGCTGCGGATTCAGGTCGCCGGCGAGCAGCATGAGCTGGCCGAAGGCGATGCGATGTATTTCGACGCCTCAGTGCCGCACAGCTACAGCCGGGTCGGATCTAAGAAAGCGACAGCGCTGGTGGCCACCGTCGGGCAGTAGTAAGTTGTTTTCCCCAGAGGAATGGTTTAGGGCTTCTGCGTTCACCACAGGAAAACGAATTTCCTGGAGTTCCTGGAAAGAAAACGTATTTGACTTAAAATCAAACAGGACGAATCCATGCTACACTCCGCTGCCGTTGCGATTATGACCCCGTCTGAACCGGGGATGGCCGCACACATCAAACATGTGCTCGAGCTGATCGGGGAAGATCCTTCGCGCGACGGCTTGGTTCGCACGCCCGAACGATGGGAGAAGGCCATGCGTTTCCTGACCAGCGGCTATCACACCAGCATGGAGAAGATCGTCAACGGCGCGCTCTTCGATGTGAAGATTGACGAGATGGTGCTGCTCAAGGACATCGAATTCTTTAGCCTGTGCGAGCACCATATGCTGCCGTTCCATGGGTGCGTTCATGTAGCGTACTTGCCTTCAAAGAAAGCATTGGTCTGAGCAAGATTCCACGAATCGTGAATATGTTCGCTCGCCGGCTACAGGTGCAAGAGCGCCTAACGCACCAAGTCGCGGAAGCGATCTGCGAGGCGATCGCTCCGCGCGGCGTCGCGGTAATGTGCGAGGCAAGCCACTTCTGCATGATGATGCGTGGCGTCGAGAAGCAGTGCGCGAGCACGGTGACGAGCGCCATGCTGGGAGAGTTCCGGAATAACCCATCGACGCGGGATGAGTTCCTTTCGCTGCTGAGCCGGAGGTCGCCAGGCCGGCAGGCCGGGCGGCTGGCGTGAGACCGACATCGCCCGTTCTGGTCTGTTTTCGCGACGACCTTCGTTTAGCAGACAATCCGGCCTTGGCGGCCCCGGTCAGCAGCGGCCACTCCATCGTTCCGGTGTTCATATGGGCTCCCGAAGAGGAGGGAAATTGGCGGCCAGGTGCCGCTTCAAATTGGTGGCTGGATGCCTCACTCCGCGCATTGTCACGCGAGTTGGAAGAACGCGGCTCGCGCTTGATCGTCCGCCGTGGTCCCACCTCCACGGCCCTGGCTGAATTGATCGAGCAAACTGAAGCATCCGGCGTATTTTGGAACCGGGTTTACCGCCCATTAGTCTTGAAGCGGGACAGCATTTTGAAATCGGAAATCCAGAGGCGGGGAGTCGCTGTGGAGTGCTTCAATGGCAGCTTGCTGTTCGAACCTGGGACAATTCTCAACAGCAGCGGAAAGCCGTTCGCCGTTTTCACTCCGTTCTGGCGGACGTGTTTGGCGAAGGCCGTCGCCGCGCCGGTGCATGATGTGCCGTCCAGGCTGCGCGTTCCCGAATCCTGGCCGGATTCGTTGCAGGTTTCCGAACTCCGCCTTCGACCGACGATCGATTGGGCCAGCGGACTTCGCGACACCTGGCAGCCGGGCGAACGGGGAGCCAGGGCGCAGTTGGATCGTTTCCGCCAAACAGCGTTGGACACCTACGGCGAGTCGCGGGATCATCCGGGAATCACCTCCACTTCCCGTCTTTCGCCGCACTTGAAGTTCGGTGAAATCAGCGCTCGTCAGATCTGGCGTGCGATCGATCATTTGAGTGGTGATCGTTTCCTCCGGCAACTTGCCTGGCGGGAGTTCTCCTACCACCTGCTCTACACCCACCCACAGTCTGTCGAGCAACCGCTCCGGCGGGAATTCGAGCACTTCCCATGGAAGGATGATCCCGAAGCGTTTTCAGCCTGGACACGCGGCAGAACCGGTTATCCGTTTGTTGATGCTGGTATGCGCGAATTGTGGAGGACCGGGTGGATGCATAATCGGGCGAGAATGTTAGCCGCATCGTTGCTCGTAAAGCATCTGTTGATTGCGTGGCAGGAAGGGGCTGCTTGGTTCTGGGACACGCTGGTAGATGCGGACTTAGCGAATAACACGATGGGTTGGCAGTGGGTAGCTGGTTGTGGCGCAGATGCAGCTCCGTACTTCAGGATCTTTAATCCAGTTCTGCAAGGCGAAAAGTTCGATCCCACCGGTGAATACGTCCGTCATTGGGTTCCGGAACTGGCGCAAATGCCCGATGCGTGGATTCACCAGCCGTGGCGGGCGCCGCGATCGATTCTTGCCAACGCTGGCGTGGAACTTGGGAGGACCTACCCATACCCGATCGTGGATCACGACGAAGCGAGGCGCCGCGCTTTGGCCGCTTGGCGCAATGTAAATGCAACGTTGTCGCTCAGCCACTTATTGGTTTGAGGAACACCGGCAATAGGAGAACGCCGCAAATCCCAAAGAGCACCGCAGACAATTGAAGCTCCCGACGCATCCCGATTACATCGACCCGCCATGCGACGGCCCACGCCGCGAACGGCGCCACACCGGTGAAGGCCAGTGAATAGAGACTCAGCACGCGGCCCGGAGGGCGTCGGGGACACCATCGGATAAAACGCCTGGTACGCCGGCAGATCGTAAGCTTTGGCGACCCCCAAGCAGGAGTGCCACCAATTTTCAGCATATGGATAAGCGCAGCCGGTTGGTGCTTTCGGCTCGGGTTGTAACGAAAGAATCCGGAGAATGGCTGACGCCACTCGACCAGGACGCGCATGGGTGCGCCGGTCGAGGGCCCGGCCATGCGCCGCGCCCGCAATGCCTTCTGTAGCTTTAACTCGATCCATTGGACGTGTTTGCACCGTCTCCCATCCTCTTTCCTAAAGTTAAGAAACAAAAGCGTCCGCCATGCGTCTCACTGGGAATGGCAACTAATGTCCGGTTCGGAGTTGACGTTCCGCAGGAACCTGGACTGCGGGTCTAGGATCAGTGTAAAAATGAAAACAGGCGGTTTCCCGGCGATTTGGAACGGCGACGATGGCGAATGAGAACGGCCCCTATCATATTCTTTTGGCCGAAGATTCCCCGGCCGATGTCGGCATCGTTCGCCTTGCACTTCGGGACCAGAACCTGGACCACGTTCTCTATGTGGCGAGGGATGGCGAAGAGGCCATAGCCTTCATCGAAAATGCCGATAGCGATGCTAAGGCTCCCGGCCCGGACCTGTTGCTACTCGACATGCACCTGCCGCGCTACAACGGCGAGCAAATCCTGGAGCGGCTGAGATCGACCGAACGCTACGCGCAGACGCCCGTGGTCGTCATGACCTCATCGCTCGCCCCTGAGGATCAGGCGCGCGCGCAAAAGCATGCTGCACTGTTTTATTTCCGGAAGCCATCGCGCCTTGACGAATTCGTTCAACTCGGCGTGATCGTTCGCGACATTCTCTTAAGGAAAACGCCCGGTACGTCCACCCAAGGAGGGGAAGCCGCATGAGTTCGATACAGACGATTCCAAGCGAAATCGACCCGGCACCCCGGCACTCAAACGGTGCTGCTGGCGCCCCTGACATCGCCCTGCTTCGAGAGCTTCACGTCTTGAGACGAAGCGAGGCCGCGTTGCGCGATTTCGTGGAAACCTCCACCATAGGTCTTCACTGGGTAGGTGAGGACGGAACAATCCTGTGGGCGAACCAGGCGGAGCTCGATCTTCTCGGCTATACGCGCGAAGAATATGTCGGCCGCAACATTGCCGAGTTTCACGCCGACGAGGCTGTCATAAATGCCATCCTCTCTTCCTTGACCCGGGGCGATACGCTGCGCGACCACCCGGCGCGTCTGCGGCATCGCGACGGATCCATCCGCCATGTCCTAATCAATTCGAGCGTTTTGTTCGAGGACGGAAAATTCGTTCATACGCGCTGCTTTACCCGCGACATTACCGATCTCAAGCGCGAACAGGAAGCGCGTCAGGCGCAGCTGGCCGCGGAACTCGCAGACACGAAGCTGTTGCAGGATATCAGCGCGCAACTTATCGAGCCGGGCGATGAAGACGCGCTCTATTCCAAACTAGTGGCCGCCGCCGCTTCCATCATGCATTCGGATTTCGCGACCATGCAGATTCTCGATCCCGCGCGCGGGCCGAAGGGTGAACTCCGGCTCTTGGCGTCCCGGGGCCTTACACCTGAGGGCGAGAAGGTCTGGGAATGGGTGGGCTTTGACACCGAGAGCACCTGCGGTCAGGCGCTTCGCACCGGCAAGCGCGCCATCGCATCGGATGTAACGACCTGTGATTTCCTTGCGGGCACGGGCGGCATGGACGCACTGCTCGATGCCGGAATTCGCGCCGGACAGTCGACGCCGCTCGTTTCGCGGAGTGGTCGGCTGCTCGGAATGATTTCCACGCACTGGAGCCGGCCCCATAGCCCCACGGAGCGCGACCTGCGGCTGCTGGACATCCTGGCGCGGCAGGCGGCTGACCTGATCGAGCGCAAGCAGGCCGAGCAGGCGCTGCGCGAAAGTCAACGCCGTTTGCATGAAATCATCGAAGCGATCCCGGCTGCGGTCTATACGACCGATGCTGAGGGCCGCATCACCTTCTTCAATCGGGCCGCCGTCGCGTTTTCAGGGCGCGTCCCGGAGCTAGGGACCGATTCGTGGTGCGTGACCTGGAAGCTTTACAACACGGACGGTACGCCTCTGCCGCACGATCAGTGCCCCATGGCCGTCGCCCTGAAAGAGAAAAGGCCCGTGCTGGACTGTGAAGCCGTGGCCGAGCGCCCTGACGGGGAGCGCAGAAGTTTCGCTCCTTTTCCGACGCCTCTCTTTAACTCGCAGGGCCGCCTGACCGGCGCGGTCAACATGCTGGTCGACATCACGGAGCGCAAGCGCGCCGAAGAAACATTGCGTGAGAGCGAGGAGCGCTTTAGGGCGATTGTCGAGACGACGCCCGAGTGCGTCAAGCTGATTGACGCAGACGGCGCGCTGCTGTTGATGAATGAAGCGGGCCTGAAGATGGTTGGCGCGGATTCGGCCGAGGCAGTGGTGGGGAGAAGCGTGTACGATCTAATTGCGCCCGAAGATCGCGCGCTGTTCCGGGAATTCAATCAGCGGGTTTGCGGCGGCGAGAAGGGCTCCCTTGAATTCGACATCGTCGGGCTCAAAGGCAATCGTTGCCACATGGAAACGCAGGCGGTGCCTTTGCGCCGTCCCGATGGCTCAGTGGTCCAGCTTGCCATCACGCGCGACATCACGGAGCGCCGGAAATTCGAAGAGACGCGCCTCCTGCTGGGGGCCATCGTCGATTCCTCCGATGACGCGATCATCAGCAAGGATCTCCAGGGACAGATCACGAGCTGGAACCGGGGAGCGGAGCGTCTGTACGGCTACACCGCCGCCGAGGCGGTCGGAAACTCGATCATGCTCGTAGTTCCGAAAGACAGGCACGACGAAGAGCTCGACATCCTCGCGCGCCTGCAACGCGGCGAGCGCGTCGACCATTTCGAAACAATGCGCCAGCGCAAAGACGGAACATTATTCAATGTTTCGCTCACGATCTCGCCCATCCGTAATCAGCAGGGCGAGATCATCGGAGCCTCCAAGATCGCGAGGAACATTACAGAGCATAAACGGGCCGAGGAAGCCATCCGGTCCCTCAATGCGCGTTTGACCGACGATCTTGCGGCCATGACTCGAATGCAGCAATTGAGCACACGGCTCATCCAATCGGGCGGAATTCCCGAGTTGCTGGGCGAGATTCTCGACGCCGGGATTGAAATCACCGCCGCGGACATGGGCAACATACAGCTTCTCGACGAAGCCGGTCAATTGAGAATTGCGGCGCATCGCGGGTTTGACTCCTCCTTCCTTGAATTCTTCGAGAAAGCTCATGACGGCGTTGCCGCCTGCGGCAACGCCCTTCAAAAAGGTGAACGGGTTATCGTCGAGGATGTCGCGAATAGTCCCATCTTTGCGGGGACAGCCGCGCTAGACGCCCTGCTTGCGGCCGGCGCCCGGGCGGTGCAATCGACGCCGCTTGTGAGCCGTTCGGGCAAAGTGCTGGGGCTGTTCTCCACGCATTATCGCCGGCCGCACCGGCCTGGCGAACGCGAACTGCGGTTGCTGGACCTGCTGGCGCGCCAGGCAGCCGATCTTTTAGAGCGCAAGCGGTCGGAAGAAACGCGCGGCCAGCTCTCCGCGGTCGTCGAGGCGTCGGGCGACGCCATCTATACATATGATTTAAACGGTATGGTCCTTACCTGGAACCGGGCCGCTGAAGAACTGTACGGATACGAAGCCAAGGAAATCCTCGGGCGGCCGGCTGAAATTATCGTTCCGCCAGACAAGATCAAGGAACTGCATGAGCTTGTCGCGTGCTGCGGCGAGTCCGGCAACATCATCCGCAGCCTGGAGACGACGCGCATGCGTCGCGATGGCCTGGTGTTCCCGGCCGTCTTGACCGTATCCCCTATTCGCGATGAAAGCGGCAAAATCCTGGCGATCTCGGTCATCGCGCGTGACGTCACCGCCCGCAAACAGGCGGAAACCGAATTGCGGCGCGCGAATGCCGATCTCGAGCAGTTCGCCTTCTCCGCGAGCCACGATCTGCAAGAACCCTTGCGGACCATCAAGATATATTCCGAACTCCTAGAGGATCAGCTCTCGACGGTGGTCCAGGGCGAGACGGCGGAGTTTCTCGGTTACCTTCGGGGCGCCGCAACCCGCATGGAAATGCTGGTGCGCGACCTTCTCGAGTATACGCAGGTCACGAGACTCGAATCGCCGCTGGACGAAGTCGATACGAACGACGTGTTGGCTGAAGTGATCGCGAATCTGCGCGGCGCGATCGCGGAAAGCGGCGCTGCCGTCGCCTGGGACAAGCTGCCCTCCGTGCACGCGAATAAGACGCATATGCAGCAGCTTTTACAGAATCTCGTGGGAAACGCCATCAAGTACAGAAGCCCGGATCGCGCGCCGGAGGTGCATATCGGGGCTGAACGTCAGGACGGGTATTGGCTCTTCACCGTCCGCGACAACGGCATTGGCATTCAACCTGAATTTAAGGAGCAGATCTTTGGCTTATTCTGTCGCTTGCACAATGCAGACCGTTACGACGGCACAGGTATCGGCTTGGCCATCTGTCAGCGTATCGTGGAGCGCTATCACGGCCGAATCTGGGTCGAATCAGAACCCGGGCGGGGATCGGACTTCCGCTTCACGTTCCCCCGCGGATGAGTCAAACGCTCCGCGTCCGTGGCAAATTCTGATCGCCGAGGACAATCAGGCCGATGTTGCCTTGATCCAGCGGGCGCTCAAGAAGTCCGGCATAGAAGCACAGATTCACCTTGCCGAGGATGGCGAGAAGGCGATGAAATTTTTCGAGCAGGCAGACACGAATGCGGCAGCGCCCTGCCCGGACCTGGTACTGCTTGACATCAACATGCCGAGATATAAAGGGAGCGATATACTGCGGAAACTGCGCGCCAGTTCGCGGTGCAAAGACGCACTTGTGCTGGTCGTGACGTCCTCCGATTCAAGCCGTGACCGCGAGGAAATGGACGCCCTGGGTGCGAATGGGTATTTCCGCAAGCCGTCCGTCTTTTCGGAATTCATGGCACTCGGCCAGATGGTCCGCGACGTTCTGACGCGAAGGGGTGGCTTGACATGAATAGACGATCGCTTTGGCAGTTATGTCTCAGGCGCTCTTGCGTTGACCTTCCGGCGCCTCCGCTCAAATAATCCGCGATGCAAAGCGCCCCCCGACACCAGTGCCTCATTTATAAAGGCTCGCCGGCACGGCATTTGCCAGCTCTCGCTGCGCTGGTGCGGCAAAAGCTAAAGGAGCGGCATCGCTGTCTGTATCTGGATAGCGCGCCGATGGTGGCCGGCATGCGCTCCTATCTGGCAGCCGCCGGGATAGATGTCGTGCGCGAGGTGGATCAGGGCAGCCTTGTCCTCTCATCAGACCGGGCTCATTTGGAAAATGGACGCTTCAATGCGGCTCGGATGCTGCATGTGCTCGAAGACGCAGTCCAGGCAGCGCTCAGTGAAGGCTATGCGGGTCTCTGGGCAACAGGCGATATGACTTGGGAACTCGGCCCAGAGAAAGAGACGCGCGCACTGCTGGAATACGAATGGAAACTGGAGGAGGTCTTCCGCAGGCTGCCGTGCCTCTCGGGCATTTGCCAGTACCATGTAGACACCTTGCCGGAGAATGTCGCGCGGGCAGGCCTGCTGACGCATCGGTCCGTTTTTATCAACGAGACGTTGTCTCGCCTCAATCCGAACTTCGTTCCGCGGGAGAACTACACCGCCGCCGCGCCATTGCCGGAATTGCAAGATTGGATGGCGAATCTTCGCGAGTGTAAAAGTGAGTAAAGTCTCCGTTGTCTGCCCACTTTTGAAATCCGCCGATCCGGCGGCATAAGTTTCTCCCTTGACGTTGATGCGTGTCTGGGTTCCTTGTCCAAAGGCATACAGCGGCCGATGGACACGTCCCCTCTTTGCCGATCGTCCTCCCGAGGGCGTCAGGCCACAACATCGTGTCAGAAAACGTTGACAGGCGAAGTTGAGGATTGATCGTTTCGCTGAATTTGCCAGGAAGAATGAGATTGGGCTAGATATCACGAACAGGTTGAAACGAGTTAAGCGGGCCAGAATGCCCACGAATAAACGGTATAATCTTTTAGGATTCAGTCCATGGGAGCGCGGCAGTTCGCTTTGCCGGTACGTCCTGCGCTCTCAACTTTGGACGGAGAGAAGGCATGACGCCCGCTGAAAAGCTCGCGTTGGTGCAGCCGGAATCCGCGCCTTTGGACGGCGCGGCGGATTTTCTTTCTGGCGGCGGCGAAATGGGAGCGCTCATCCGCTCCTTTGACTGGGCCTCGACGCCCATTGACGCCCCGCACCGATGGTCGGCAGCCCTGCGGACCATGGTCCGCGTTCTTCTCGCCAACCGCTTTCCCATGCTTCTCTGGTGGGGACCGGAATACGTTTCTATTTACAACGATGCGTACAGTCCAATCCTGGGACGGAAGCATCCATGGGGGTTGGGCCGCCCGGTGCGGGAGTGCTGGTCGGAAATCTGGGATGTTCTCAAAGCGCTCATAGACACGCCGTTTCACGGCGGACCGGCCACCTGGGTCGAGGATATCGAACTTCAGCTTCACCGGTCTGATTTTACCGAAGAGACGCATTTCACAGTCGCCTACAGTCCCGTTCCGGACGACGCACCCGGTACCATCGGAGGCGTTCTTGCTACAGTTCACGAGATCACGGAAAAGGTAATTGGCGAGCGGCGCGGCGCGATCCTCCGCGAGCTCGGCGCACGCGCCACCGAGGCTCGCACAGAAGAGGAAGCCTGCCTCAACGCGGCCCAGATTCTCGCCAGACATCCGAAAGATATTCCCTTCGCACTCTTATATCTCGTCGACACAGAAGGGAAGCATGCCCGAATCGCCGCCACGGCAAGGCTTGAGGAAACTCCCAGCCTCGGCTTTCCGTCGATTGGCCTTGAGCATGACGCAGCAGATAGCTGGCCGCTTGTGGAATGCTGGCGCAGCCGGGATCTTCATATCTTGGACGATCTGTCGGCCCGCTTCGGTAAACTTCCTACCGGAACCTGGCCGGACCCGCCTCATTCTGCGGCCATCGTACCCATCCGCGCCAACTTTCCTCAGCAGCTTGCGGGATTTCTCATAGCAGGGTTGAGCTCACGCTTAAGATTTGACGAGTCATATAAGAATTTCTTGGACCTCGCCGCAGGACAGATCGCCTCGTCGCTGTCGGCCGCTCGCGCTTATGAAGAGGAGCGTCGTCGTGCGGAGGCCCTTGCGGAGATCGACAGGACGAAAACAGCCTTCTTCAGCAACGTCAGCCACGAGTTCCGCACGCCGTTGACGCTGATGCTCGGGCCGCTTGAAAGCCTCTTGCGCGGTGATGGCGCCCTGGCCCCGCAGGCGCGCGAGCAAGTCGAAACGGCGCATCGCAACAGCCTTCGCCTTCTCAAGCTCGTCAACTCATTGCTTGATTTTTCGCGCATCGAGGCGGGACGGATGAAGGCGGTTTACGAGCCTGTTGATCTCTCATCCCTTACTACGGATTTAGCCTCCAATTTCCGCTCGGCGATGGCGGCGGCCGGCCTGGAGCTCATCGTCCGTTGCGAGCCGCTTCCCGAACCCGTTTATATCGACCGCGAGATGTGGGAGAAGATCGTACTCAATCTGCTCTCCAATGCATTCAAGTTCACATTCGAGGGCCACGTGGAGGTGAGCCTTCGCGAATCTGGCGAAAATGCCGTTCTGGCGGTGAGCGACACAGGGACGGGCATTCCCCCGCAGGAATTGCCGCACGTGTTCGAGCGGTTCCACCGCGTCGAAGGAGCGCGAGGCCGCACGTACGAAGGGACGGGTATCGGCCTGGCGCTGATTCAGGAACTCGTCAAATTCCACGGCGGGACGATCGCGGTTGAGAGCGAACTCGGCAAGGGTAGCCGGTTCACCATCACGATACCCCTTGGGACGGCGCACCTGCCCCAAGCCCGAATCAATGCGGGCGAGCGCCCGGCCGCGTCAACGGCCACGAGGGCCGAAGCGTTCAGCAGCGAAGCCTTCACATGGATCGCGCGCGATCGCCTCTCCAACCCCTCCGACGAATCATCCTCGGCTCCGCCCGCGGCGCTGAAAACGGGACGGCCGCAAATCCTCCTGGCCGACGACAATGCGGACATGCGCGATCATGTCATACGCGTTCTCGGAAGCGGCTATGATGTGACGGCGGTCGGCGATGGACTTGCGGCGCTGAAGGCGATTCGCGACCGCCGGCACGATCTGGTGATTTCAGACGTGATGATGCCCGGTCTCGACGGGTTTGGCCTGCTCGACGCCTTGCGGGCGGACAGCCAGTTGCGCGAGATGCCTGTCATCCTGCTTTCGGCACGCGCCGGCGAGGAAGCGCGCACCGAAGGGATCAGCGCGGGCGCGGATGATTACCTGACGAAACCCTTCGCCGCCACGGAACTGGTCGCCCGCGTCGAAACGACTCTCAATCTCCAAAGATTGCGGCAGGAGGCACGCGCCCAGTTCGAAACGCTTCTCAACCAGGCGCCCATAGGCGTCTATCTGGTCGACGATGCGTTCCGCATCCTGCAGGTCAATCCTACGGCCGCGCGGGTTTTCGCCGAGATACCGGACTTGATCGGGCGGGATTTCGATGAGGTCATCCACCGGCTGTGGCCCCAGCCCTACGCCGATGAAATCGTGCAGCTGTTCCGGCATACATTGGAGACGGGCGAGCCCTATGTCGCACCGGAATGGACGCAAGAGCGCCTCGACAACGGCGTCCGGGAATATTACGAGTGGCGGATCGACCGCATCCCGCTTTCGGGAAGCCGATTCGGGGTGGTGTGCTACTTCAGGGACATCTCTCAGCAAGTGCTGGCGCGTGAGGAAATCGCCCGCTCCGAACAACGGTTCCGTGCGTTCGTGACCGCGACGTCGGACGTGATCTACCGAATGAGTCCCGACTGGAGTGAAATGCGCCAACTCCAAGGCCGGAACTTTATTGCCGATACGGAGGAGCCCAACCACCTCTGGATAGAAAAATACATCCTGCCCGAAGACCGCGAGAGGATCATGGCAACAATTCACCACGCCATCGACACCAAGACGCGATTCGAGCTGGAGCACCGGGTCATTCGGGTCGATGGCACGGTAGGCTGGACGTTCTCCCGGGCCGTGCCCCTGCTCGACGATGGCGGACAAATCGTGGAATGGCTAGGCACCGCGCGCGACACCACGGTCACAAAAGAGGCTCAGGAGCAAATCCGCGAAGTGGCCGACCGGCTGCGTTTCATGGCGGAATCGATGCCGCAGAAGATATTTACTGCGACCGCGGAAGGCCATATCGATTATTTCAATAGTCGCTGGATGGATTATGCCGGGTTGCCTTTCGAAGCGCTACGCGATTGGGGCTGGACGGAATTGATTCATCCGGAAGACGCAAAGGAGACCCTGCGGCTTTGGCGCGACTGCATCGAATCAGGCGAGGACTTCCAGTTCGTGCACCGTTTCAGGCGCGTCGATGGAGCCTACCGTTGGCATCTGACGCGCGCGCAGGCGATGCGGCGCGGCGAAGGAAAAGTCGCAATGTGGATCGGGTCGAATACCGAAATCCATGAGCAGAAGCACACGGAAGAGGAGTTGCGCCGCGCCAACAAAGCCTTGGAGCAGTTCGCGTACACGGCCAGTCACGACCTTCAGGAGCCGCTTCGAACAGTTAAGGTCTACAGCGAGCTGCTGACTCGCACCCAGGATGGCCTCGACGAAGAGGCGTTGGAGTGTCTGGGCTTTATCAGGACAGGTGCAACGCGCATGGAGACCATGGTGCGCGATTTGCTCGCCTATACGCAGACCAGTCTTCTCGACAAGCCGACCATACCGGTAGACGCCAATGCGTCCCTTCGCGTCGCTCTAGAAAACCTGGCGGCCTCGATTACGGAGAGCGGGGCAGTTATAGAAACGGGCGTCCTGCCGTTGCTGCCGGTGCACGCCACACACCTCCAGCAACTCTTTCAGAATCTCATTGGCAATGCCATTAAGTACCGGCGCGCGGATGTGACGCCGCGGATCAAAATAGCAGCACAGCGCCAAACCGAGAATTGGGAATTCACCGTTGCCGACAACGGTAGCGGTATCGAACCGGAGTTCCACGAGAAGATCTTCGGCCTTTTCGAGCGACTGCATAAAGACCCCTCATACTCCGGCACTGGCATTGGTCTGGCGATCTGTCAGCGCATCGTTGAGCGGTATCAAGGCCGGATTTGGGTCGAAAGCCGTCCAGGCGCTGGTGCGACCTTCCGCTTTACGTTACCAATCTAATCTTGTGGGAGCGGCGAGCGCCTTGCTGCGGGTCAAACTTTTCTCTCATGCCGGCGGCAACGGCAGCCTGTTATTACGAGTGCGGTTACCATGCGCGGGATATCTTTGCAAGCACGAGATGGCCCCCGGCGGCTTGCGGCACGGCATCTTCTCCCCGCCTGTTGAGAGACACCATCGATAGGCCTTAAGATGTTGAACCATTTTGTACCAAGCCCCTGCTTTCGGTATTTTTTAACGGCTTCAGCGACTTAGTTGCGAGATTTAAAAACCTTGTCAAGTTCGTGGTTGGAATCCATGCCGGGGGGCCAGCATGAGTAGCGGCTGTTTTCGAACTTGAATGGGGAGTGCCCAACTGCGACGGCGGCCCCCATACATTCGCGCCAGCATCAGGATGTTGCCGGAAATATTTAGACACGAATCCGGTGTGCACCTGGTGCTTGCCCCATCCCAGCCGCCAGTGATAACCTTCGTCTGACGCTGTGGGCCCAACGCCGACCATCACAATCCATATCCCGGGCCCGTTGCGTGGGTACTGTGACGGCGCAGCACAGCTCTCGATCTCGGCGAACACTGTGCGCGCGGCACTCCAGGAGCTGGAGCGGAACCGGTTCGCTTTGTATCGCAATATCTGTGACGAAACGGGCGCGGTGCGGCGACACCTTAACGTGTTCGTGAACTCGGACAATGTCCGCGATCTAGACGGGATCGACACGATGCTGATGCCGGGTGACCTAGTCACGGTCCTGCCGGCGGTCTCAGGAGGTTGAAGATGGCAGATCGAGTACTTCTCATGATCGGTACCAGGAAGGGCGTGTTTGTCGCCGAGGCTGCGAAGCCGCGCCGCAGTTTCGGGCTGCGCGGGCCCTTCGGTGCCGGCGTCCCCGTGTATTCGACGCTGATCGACACGCGCGGCACACCGCGTCTGTATGCCTCGAGCTGCAATCCGTTCTTCGGCATGAAGCTGTTGCGTTCGAGCAACATGGGGAAGAGCTTCACGGAGACGAAGTCGGCGCCGGCATTTCCCAAGGAAGACGGACGCGCACTCGCCAACATATGGTCACTCGAGGCAGGTGGAGGCAAAAAGGAACTGTGGTGTGGCGTGGAGCCAGCGGCCTTGTTCAAGAGCCATGATGGCGGCGATTCGTGGGACATGGTGTCTGGTATAAGCAACCATGAGCACGCGCGCAAGTGGCAGCCTGGCGGCGGAGGGCTGTGCATGCATACGATCATTCGCGACGGGGATCGCGTGCACCTTGGCATTTCCACTGGCGGCCATTATCTGAGCGAGGACGGTGGCGAGACGTTCAGAGCGTCCAATCAAGGCGTCGGCGCCGGCTTCGCACCTGATCCCTATCCCGAGTTCGGTCAGTGCGTGCACAAGATCGCGCGGCACGATGACGCGCCCGGCCGGCTCTATATGCAGAACCACGGCGGATGGGCGGATTGGACTGGGCCAGGAGGGCCGCGGCCCGGCATCGGCGTACTGCGTAGCGACGACCACGGCCGCTCCTGGCGATCGATAGCCAAGGGACTGCCGTCGGACTTCGGATTTCCGATCGTCGTCCACCCTAACAACGCTGATACGGTATACGTAATGCCGCTTGACCCGGCGACGCGTTCTTGCCCAGGCGGCGAACCCGCGGTATGGCGCAGCGACAATGGTGGCAACTCATGGAGCCGTCTCGCGCGCGGGCTACCGAATAAGCAGAGCTACTTCACCGTTCAGCGCGACGCAATGGATGTCGACCGGCTCAAGACACCCGCGCTCTACTTCGGAACGACGACCGGTCAGCTCTGGATCGGCAGGGACGGCGGCGAGCAGTGGGACTGCCTCTTCGATTCGCTGCCACCGATCCACAACGTCAAGGTCGCGGTCGTGTAAGGACCGGAGCTCCCCCGTGGACGCTGCGTCAACGTTGGCCGATCTTCAGCGACAAACGCAGACCAAACTGGTGAACTTCCTTCAAGTCGATGTGCCGTTCATCGACAGGGGTGGCGCGGTCGCTTGCGATGGCGACCTGGCGGTCCGGCGACGGGCCGCACCATGAAATTATTGTCGCCGTGCACCAGAATACCGACCATCGCGCTATCATGCATCGAGGCGCGGGTCCGGAACCGAATATCCGATCGCGAAATGGTATAGCACTTGTCCTTGCTCAGGCCGCAGGTTGAGATAGGAGTGCACCTCCTCATCGTAGAACGCGCCGATGCCGGTCGCTCCTAGGCCGAGCGCTTCTGCGGCGAGATAGAGCCGCTGGCCGATGGCGCCGGCTTCGAAATGCAAATAACGATAAGCGCGCTCCCCATGTGCACGGGCGGCACGGTCGAGATCACCGATCATGGAAAACGCAACGCATGCGTTACCGGCGAGATCCTGCCCGAGGCTCAGGCCAGCGGCGGCGACGCGCTGGTCGCCACTCTTGATCCGCTCCAACTCGGCACGCTCGGACCAGAACCTGTAAGCGCCCGGTTCAAGGCCGTCGACGCGGTGAACATACAAATAAAGCTGGATGAAACGTGAACCGGAAAAATCGGCAAAAAGCGGCACGGCGGTAACAGCAAGGATGGCCGAAAGCTGCGCCGGCGACATGGACTGCATGCCACCCACGAAGTCGAGAGCCGAACGCCGCTTCCGAACGATCTCGCCGAAGGGGAGGCTCGATCTCGCTGCGGTCGGCAGCTTGATGTCGCCGGACCCAACAGGAGCAGGATCGGCGGTGTACATGCAGCGCGTCGTGCCGTCCGCCAGTTTCGTGGAACTGTGAATCGCCTCAATCCGCGGGTAAGGGGTTCGTTCTGGGGACAGCTGATTCGCATGCCCGCCGTACCAAACGGTCCGGTGGGCGTCTGGTTCTCGCATTGGAATGGAGCCGCCACTCAGCTCGACAATCAGCATCGGCCACTCATCTTCGTGCAGGCGGCAGAGCGACGCGACGGAGTCGTCCGGGAAATGACCGAACGCAATGCTGTCGCAGCCGGCCGCTCGGGCGGCCAGAGCGAGCGCTTGCCAGGCGTGCCCGATATCGAGCAGGCAGTACCGGTAGGCGCGGTCGTGGTACTTCCACGCTTCGCGCCACGCAATGCTGGTGAGGACGAACACGATCGGCGCACAGCCTGCAACCCAATTCAGGCCGACGTTGCCCAAGGCGCGCTGCTCGGCCACGTGTGCGGAGGGACGGTAATGATACAAGCCGTCGGGCCACCCTTTCAGACCTCGCGTGATGAAGTGCAGTTCGGTCGGGTGCAGATTCCCAGAGGATGGATTCACGCGCAGCGCGTAACGGTATCCAGTGGAGGGGACACGTTTCGAGGCGCTGATTGCTGCGGAATGGAACAGCAGTGTCGAAAGAAACGTTGGACCGTCATGGGCAGATGTGCTACCAGAGACATGGTGAAGCACTTCGAGTGCCGGCGTTTCAAGGACGGGTGGATCCGACGGAAGGTCGAGCACCGGCACGCCCTCATAATGACGGAACGGATCGGGCATGTTCGCCCAATCGAGTACATGGGGCCACCGAGATTCAACCCTGTGCTTAGTAAGTTCGTGATACTCCGACCATGTCATGCAGAAGCACGTCCGGCAACAACCGAAGCCATCCCGTTCGCGATTAGGCGGTTTTCTCGACCGGGGCTTGCGATCGAAACAGGAAGAAGTGGCGTCCGCACAGATCGCATCGGTAAGGCAAAAGGATCCAGTGGAGAGCTGTCTCGATAGCATTTCGGGCGCCGACTCTTCGAAACTCTACAGATCTGCAATGTGGACAGCGTGTAAACAATATAAACACTGTTGCGCCTTTCTCACCAGCCTACGTCCGTCATGCTTCGGGCCTCGATTCGAGGCGCGTCTCACCTAAACGTCGGCTTTCGTCGGGCTGCGAGGGGCGGTGCGGTTTCGGACCGCCGACCCGGCATAGTGTGCGAGCGGGTCGTTGCGCCGGCTGGCGGGAGGGCGGCTCGCCTCCCGCGCTGCCCTCAGTTGTTCGGGTGTCCTCAGGTCGGGCTCCGACAATCTCATTGTTCCCTCGCGCGCAAGACCTGGCGCTTGTGCCGCTTTAGTAGTCTTTTGTTCATCGTTCTCCTTACCCGCTTCCCTACGGCAGCTAATTCTCCTCCACAATGCCGCAGATCATAGCCTCGGTGGTGAGCATGAGAGAAGCGATGGAAGCGGCATTCTGCAGAGCCGTGCGAGTTACTTTGGTCGGATCGATAACGCCGGCCTTCACCAGGTCCTCGTACTTTTCAGTGGCAGCGTTGAACCCGAAGTTAGGATCGCGTTTGTTCTTGATCTTCTCGGCGACGACCGCGCCCTCGGTGCCGCAGTTCACCACGATCTGGCGAACCGGCTCCTCGCACGCCCGGCGCACGATGGCCACGCCGAACTGCTCGTCGCCCACGAGCGTCAGCTTTTCGAGGGCAATCGAGGCCCACAGCAGCGCGACGCCGCCGCCGGGTACGATCCCCTCCTCCACCGCTGCGCGAGTGGCATGCAGAGCGTCCTCAACCCTGGCCTTTTTTTCTTTCATCTCGGTCTCGGTAGCCGCACCGACTCTGATGATCGCGACTCCCCCCGCAAGCTTCGCGAGGCGTTCTTGCAGTTTCTCGCGATCGTAATCCGAGGTGGTATCCTCCACCTGCGTCCGGAGTTGCTTGATTCGGGCTTCGATGCTCTTCTGCGCTCCGCCGCCATCAATGATGGTCGTGTTGTCCTTGTCGACCGTGACACGTTTGGCGCGGCCCAGATCCTCGAGCTGTACGCCTTCCAGCTTGATACCGGTCTCTTCCATGATGGCCTTGCCGCCGGTCAGGACCGCGATGTCTTCCAGGAGGGCCTTGCGGCGGTCGCCGAAGCCGGGCGCCTTCACGGCGCAAACATTGAGCGTGCCCCGGAGCTTGTTGACTACCAGCGTGGCCAGAGCCTCGCCTTCCACATCTTCGGAGATCAGCAACAACGGCTTACCTGTGCGCGCAATTTGCTCGAGAAGAGGAAGCACGTCCTTCATGCTGCCTATCTTTTTTTCATGGATCAGAATGTAAGGATCTTGAAGAACGCATTCCATGCGTTCGGAATCAGTCACAAAGTAAGGCGAGAGGTAGCCACGATCAAATTGCATACCGTCCACCGTAGCCAACTCCGTGGTCATGGTTTTTGATTCCTCGACCGTGATCACGCCGTCCTTGCCGACCTTTTTCATGGCCTCGGCGATTGTGTTGCCGATGGTCGAATCGCTGTTTGCGGAAATGCTGCCGACCTGCGCGATCATGTCGCCGGTGACGGGTTTGGAGAGCTTCTTGAGTTCTTCAACGGCCACTTCGACCGCCCTATCGATGCCGCGTTTGACGGCCATCGGATTCGCGCCTGCCGTAACAACTTTTACGCCCTCGCGGTAGATCGCTTGAGCCAGAATCGTGGCCGTGGTGGTACCATCGCCGGCGACATCTGAGGTCTTCGACGCCACCTCGCGCACCATTTGAGCGCCCAGGTTCTCGAGGGGATCCTTCAACTCGATCTCTTTCGCCACGGTAACGCCGTCTTTGGTAATGGTCGGTCCACCGAATTTCTTTTCGAGAACGACATTGCGTCCCCTGGGTCCAAGGGTAACTTTCACTGCTTCTGCGAGTTGGTTGACGCCGCGCAGGATTGCTTGGCGGGACTCATCGCTGTAGGTAATCTGTTTTGCCATAAATGTTCCCTTCTTAGCCGATTGGAGCTAGCTGGCTTTTTTCGTGGCCCGCGCGGCCGAATCCAGAATTCCGAGGACGTCGTCCTCGCGCATGACTATGTATTCAGTGCCATCCACTTTGGTTTCACTGCCTGAGTACTTTCCAAAAAGGATACGGTCGCCGGCTTTGACGTCGAGCGCGACCAGCTTGCCATCGTCCAGTCTCTTACCATGTCCAACGGCGATGACCTCGCCCTCGTGCGGTTTCTCCTTGGCAGAGTCGGGGATGATGATGCCGTGCCGCGTGGATTCTTGTTCCTCGATCCGCTTCACCACGATGCGGTCGTATAAGGGTCGAATATTCATAATGCTCTTTATCTCCGGAAATTGGATTGAGGTTTCTTTTGTCATCGTGCCGGCCTGTTGCTCTTGACCGCCTGGTAGCGTGGGTCGTTAAATATCATCTGCCGCACCTGATCGTCGATTTCTTGCCAGTCGCGAATGAAGTAGCCGGCATCACTTCTGCTCATTACTTCGGCCCGCTTGGCTTCAAGAATCGCGATAACAGCTTCCGTATCGGCACGCTTGCCGTCGTCCTGTTTGGCGGCAATCGATCGGAATGACGCCGCCACACGGTCGAACTCCGCACTAACCTGGCATTTGATGCGTTCGGCCCACTCCACCTGACTTGTGGTGCCGCTCATTGCGGCTTCGGGGAAACGAAGGGGCTCTGGTGCCGCTCCCCCCTCGCCTTCCCACGCGTCGATGCCGGGGGCGCCAGGACTGTTCCTGCCCAGCTCCGTCACTGTGTTCGCTCGTCGAATTGCCTCAAGCGGAGTGACCCGAAGAACGGGAGTGCGCTGGCGACCACGACGGCGCGCTGCCAGCCGCCTGAAAAGCTAAGCACGGGCGCCACCGGGTTGAAAAACACCACAACCGCTGCGAACAAGGCTGCAAATATAAACCGCCGCGTATGAAACGCATGGAACATCGCAACCATTGCGCCAGCAGCCACAGTGAATCGGATAGGGAGATCAAATGGGCCGAGATGGGACCAGAACCCCGCCGCGACCAGCAGTCCGGCGATCGCGATACATTTCACTGCTTTTAAGAATGCGGCGTTATTCCGCTGGTCTTGCGCGCGGTTCTTCGCGACCCACGTTTGCCACACGGCTTGATCGAGCGGCTTCGTTTCTGGCGGTGTCCACGCGTCTCTTGGTTCCAACGAATCAACTAAAACAGCCATCTTCAATCCTCTTTCGTGTCAACTATTCGCAGAGGGAAATCAACGGAGCCAAAGCAATCGTCAAGCCCGATTGGTTTGTTTTGCGTCCGTCTGGTTGCGCTCATTTCGAGTCTCTCTCGGTCGACACGCTTTCCGGAGTGCACGCGTCGAGCCATCTTCATCATTTACTGAGCTGATTCGAATGGAGTAGGTTGCAGACTTGCTCTGGGGTCACGCAGCTCTTCCGGCATTGACCATTAGTGGTCAATCGACGCGGGGCGGTCAGTCCCCGGCTTGGTCGCAGGCCTCGGGACGGACCTCGTACTTGAGTTGAACAAGGTGCTTGTCTAGCCTGATGCGCGACCGTTCACACGCCCGGTGGGCAGTACCCGCCTCAGCCAGCGCACGGATGAATGCCTCCGTTTCAGTCAGATGTCGGAGCCGCTCGACAGCGTCGGAAAAAGCTCGGGCCGTAGCCGCGTATTGATCCAGGAGTTCTTGTCTATCAGATGCCATCACTTTTAGTCCTCACAGGGTCTTCGCCGCTCGCACCTGGACGGAGGCCTCCCACCTTTTCTTAGCGTGTTTTTGGCATCCAGTGAGCGACGATCGTCGCGGCAGCAACTACAGCCGCAATTCCTCCGAACGAAAAGAGGATATGCCATCCCAACTCCCGTCGCTCGGAGCGCTGCGTCAACTGCCACGAAAGAGCGAAAGGGGAAACGTGAGCTTTGGCGGAGTTGGACACGGCGTGAGCGAATGCACTTGATCCGCCATTTGGGGCGGTGATGACACGAACGCTCATGAACGCTCATGAACGCTGGCGTCTCCTCCATCCGGCGCGTGGTCAGAACGCCCGAGTCCTGGCCACGAATTGTCGAGCCGGCCGTCCGCTAGGGCTACAAACTTTCGGCCCCTGGGGTGACCGCATAACGTCACTTGACCATGCGTAGTCAATAGGAGAACAGGAATTCTTCGTTTAAGGCTTGTGCTGGCCTCTCCGGCGTTGTGGCCAGCAACGTGTTCTTGTTCTTGCGAGGATACCAACATGCATCGTTTCTTAATCCTGAGCGCTTTCGTGCTGAGCGCCACCCTGATCGGTCCTGTCGTAGCGCGAGCCGATGACAATCACCACGAAAAGCGCTACTACGATCGAGACGGGCACGACTACCATACGTGGAACAGCAACGAAGATCATGCTTACCGCGCTTATCTCCAGGAGCAACATCGGGACTATCGCGAGTTCAACAAAGTCAATCGAGGCCAGCAACAACAATACTTCAAGTGGCGTCATACACACCCCGACAACGCGCTCATCAAAGTTGAAGTTCGATAGTCGCTTTGGATGTGCTGCACAGGAAACGGGTATTGACAAAAGAAACCCATCGCGTAGCCGGAGCTCCATCGCCAGTGCGGAAAGCTTTATCCAAGGAACCGCCGCCCGACGTCCAGTGTCCCAGGTGCCGCTGGACGTGGGGACGTCCCTCCCGACGACGAAGAGTCTTGGACTTGCTCCTATTATTGGTTCTGCTGAAGCCTTTCCGCTGCCGGTCGTCCGTCAAGCGCTTCTATCGCCTCAGTTTTGTATAAGGAATGTCTCGGCGGCTGACCGGGTCGTGGCACGCCCAAAGTGAAGTGTTCCGGACATCGGCGATAACGTCCGTATTGCTAAGGCGCAAAATAGTACTGCTACACTCGCCGTTATGAGCGCCTCCCAATTCTCTCGAATTGCCGGGTGTCTCAGCACTGCCGCTCTGTTGCTTGTCGTCGTCCGAACGCCTGCTTCGGCGCAGACATTCCCCTCCATTGTTGACATCTTCAAAGCATCCGCATTCTTGAAACAAAGTTTCATTGGGGGCATCCAAGTGGAGACGCACGGCGACGTCTACATTGCAGGCTCGAGCGCAGCTTTGGCGGACCTGCCGCAGGCGTCCAGTATCGGCGCGCTCCAGAGTATCGACGGCCGTACAGGGATGTTCGTGGTGAAGATGAACGCGACGCTGGATACGGTGCTGTTCGCCGCAATGATCGGCGGCACAAGTCAAGATCAGGTTTACGCGATGAAGGTGGATGCGGACGGCAACGTCATCCTGGTGGGCCATACCTTCCAGATTCCGTTCTTCGATCCCAGCAAAGCGCCCGAAGAGTCGGGCGGAGTTATTTTGAAGTTGAATGCCACGGGTACAGAGTTGCTGTATGAGTTGCCGGTGCCCAATGTAGTAACGTACGCGGGCTTGGACGCGGACGCCGCCGGCAACGCATATGTTGGGATCAGCGTGAATCGCAACACTCTGCAGACCACCGCGGGCGCGTACTTGCCGGGCCCTTTCGATAGCGGCACCGTGTTCCCGGCGATCATGAAGATCAGCGCCGGCGGCAAGGTACAGTTCGCCACGTATTTGCACACCGCGAACACCACCACCAACAATGACGTCGAATCACTGCGGGGCTTAGCGTTGCGTCCGGATGGGTCGATCGCGTATATCACGGAACAGTCGGTAGGAGCGCTGAACCCGGCAGGATCGGGTTTGGTGTTTGAAGCAAGCTCTGAAACTAGCTCGAATGGTGTCCCGGCTCAAATCGGCTCCGACGCCGCCGGTAGCTTGTACGTCACTGGAGACACATACAAGATTAGAAAGTTCCCTCCTCCGAACAGTGCCACCCCAGCCCAGAGTGTTGTGTATGGGATCGACGCGACAGGCGGAGGACTCCTGCGGGTCGCTTCCGGTGGACGCGCGGTGTTGTACGGAAGTGCAAGCGCCGCGGCGTTCCCAACACGCAATGCAGTATCGCCATGCCTCGCGAACCTGCTGCCTCCGGATGGCACTGCTGGCCTGAATCCGAGACTCGTATCGGATAACGCACTGGTGGTGTATGACGCCGACGGCACTACCGCCCTATCTACATTTCTCGCTCCCCAAGCGTATGCCCTAGCCGTGTCGAACGACGGGCGCTATGTCTATATCGCAGGCCTTGTTTCCCTTTTCCCACAGAACGCTTGGTACGGATTGTTGCGCGTCGATCTCAATCAGATCCCATCGGGCCAACTGGCACCAGCGTGCCTGGCCAGCGGAGCCGACTATACTCGGATCGCCGCGAGTCCGGGCGAGATCATGATGATGACGGGCACTGGTTTGGGTCCGCAGACCGGTGTGTCCTTCACATTGCGGAATGGACTGGTGCCCGCGGATCTGGCCGGAACCTCGATCACGGTGGATGCCAAGCCTTCTCCCGTGCTGTATGCACAGGATTCGCAGGTGAACTTTATCGTGCCCTGGTCCACTCGTACGTCGGGCACGGTTCCCGTGTGTGTGCATCGGGGCAATCTCACTTCATGTCTGGATGCGACCGCGGCGACTTTGGCTCCGGCAGTGTTCTCGCCGGCAGGAAGTCCCCTCATCGTGAATGTCGACGACGGCTCGATCAATAGCGTCGCGGCACCTGTGAAAGGCGGGCACTACGTTTCGGTCTACCTGACAGGCACGGGAATGTTAGACGGCGATTTAGTAGATGGAGCCATTTCAGGATTTCCTTTGGAGATGACGTCCATCCAGCCCGCTGCATTCCTACACTATTACCCGCCGGGTTGCCTCATCGGCAGGGGTGTGCCCATTTGTCCTGAAACGCACATAAATCTGGATGTGACATATTCCGGCGCTGCGCCGACTCTCGTGTCGGGTGTCACCCAAATCAACTTGCGTGTTCCCAACGATGCTCCTTTGGGCTTGCAGGCTCTCACCCTCGACTTTGCACCCGGAACGGTCTCCGTGTACACGTTGGAGTCGAAATTGAATATCAGTGAATAGACGGGGAAATCTCACTGCAATATTAAGGGGTCCGCGCAAATCTCGCGGCGCTCGTGTTCGGACAGCGGAGCCATGGCCCAGTTGTCGATTACCAGAACATCGCCGCGGGCGCGATGATTACGATCCATGACTTGACATCCGCATTCTCAAAGATCCTTGCGCGAAATTCCCAGCTTCCGCATCATCGCGTTTAACGTCGTGCGTGGCACCCCGAGGTGGGTAGCTGCGGTGCTGACCACGCCTCCAGAGACGCGCAGCACACGGATGATATGTTCCCGTTCCACTTGCTCGAGCGTGCTGCTGCCGGCCGCTTCCGATCGATCCGAACGTATCTCCGCCAGGGGTGCACGAAGCGTAGGACCACGCGACAGGATGACCGACCTTTCCATGAAGTTCTCGAGCTCACGCACATTCCCCGGCCACGACCAACTCGCCAGGGCTCGCATCGTCTCCGAAGAAATCTTTTCAATCCGCTTGTTTGCTTCCCGAGCGTACTTCTGGACGAAGTGCCGGGCAAGCGTCGATATGTCCTCGGGATGATCGCGCAACGGAGGTGTGGTGATGGGGAATACCTTGAGCCGATAATAGAGATCGCTACGGAAAAGTTTGTCGCCCATCATCTGCGTCAGATTGCGGTTTGTAGCCGCGACCAGCCGGACATCAATGGGGATGGTTCGGGTGCCGCCCAACCTCTCAAACGCCTTTTCCTGCAGTGCCCGCAGCAACTTGGGTTGCAGGTCCAACGGGATGTCGCCCACCTCGTCCAGAAACAACGTCCCACGGTGCGCCATCTCAAAACGGCCGATCTTTTGCGATAAGGCGCCCGTAAAGGCTCCTTTCTCATAGCCAAACAGCTCGCTTTCCAGAAGCCCGGTGGGTATGGCGGCACAGTTTAGCGTGACGAAAGGAAAGTTCTTGCGAGGACTCAAACGGTGGATCGCGCGCGCCACCAACTCCTTGCCGGTACCCGTTTCACCCAGGATCAACACGTTCGCATCGGTAGGGGCAACTACTTCAACCTGCCTCTGAACCCGCCGCAAAGCCGCGCTGCTGCCCACGATCTCAACGAAGTCGTCTTTCACCTCGACATCTTCCTCTTCGACACTCTCAAGCCGGTCCCGCTCCCGGAGGTCCTGCACGAAAGTAATCCATCGGAAGGGGGAGAGTTTCAACACCGCGGTAACAACCAGAACTGCGACTCGAGTCCCATCTTTGCAAAGCAACTCTTTTTCATACGGCGTGCAGGCTCCGAACCGCAAGCCTTCTTCATGCGCCAGTTCATCGAGTGCAGAGTATTCGGGAGGAGTCAGATCCGGCCAGCTTAGGCGGCCTGAGGCCAAGTCGCCGCGGGTGTAGCCGGCCAAATCGAGAAATGCGTCGTTCACTTCTGGAATGCGGTCGAACTCGCCAGAAACGATACCGGCAATGGTCGATTCCGCCGGGATTGGCCGGATGCGCGCGCGGCTGCGGCGCAACTTCTCGTCCTTCGCATGGCGTTCGCTAAAGTCGCGCACTGCTCTGGCGAAGCCCTGTAATTCCCCGTTTTCGTTTTTAAGGGCCATGGTAATGACGTTGGCCCAGAATCGGGAGCCGTCTTTCCTCACATGCCAGGCTTCGCTTCCAAGATGGCCTTCTTTAGCTATTCTCTTTAATTCCTCCTGCAGCTTGACGGTGAGAGTATCTTCGCCGGGATAGAGAAACGAGATGTGTTGGCCTATCGCCTCTTCTTCGTTATAGCCGTAAATGCGCGCGGCTCCCGAATACCAGGCGGCGATGCATCCGCTCACATCCAGCAAGAAAAGCGCGTAGTCCTGGACCCAGGATGGAGCGCGTTCCTTTTCGTCCTGCTGGGTCTCCGCAGGTTCAGTCTTGTCGCGCAGGACCAAAACGTGCCGCACCGGCAAAACGTTCCCTTTGGCCGTGTACGCAACTTCCTTCACCGTTCCATCCGGAGTCACTAGCTGGAGCGAGCCTTCTTGCTCACCCTGCTTGAGAAAGGCCTGCCAAAGCTGCGAGATCCTGGGCTTGAACCCTGGCGCTGCAAAGTCATCCATCCGGCAGCCGATGACTTTATCCCGCGGAAGTCCGACCAGCTTGCCGGCACCGGCGCTGGCGTCACGGCACTTGCGATCGTTGTCGGCGATCAGGATGGGAGCAGAAGGGTGGTACACAATCGCTCGGAACAGTTGTTCGAGTTCTTGCGGACCCCGTTCCAGGAGCCAGCGGGTCGTGGATGACTGCGAGGCTCGAGAGCTCAAACCTCCTCCTTTCGGTCGATCCTATCGGGAGGAATCGGCTGACGACGGACTACTCCTAGCACTTTTACTAGGGGGGCATAACTAACTGTAACATACAGCGAAGCCTCGTGCCGGGCGAGATGACCGTATTTCGCCACTCTGGGCCTGATTCTTAGCGGAACATTCCTAATATGGACGAAATGGGCAAGAATCACGACCGTGCCTATTGGGTGTTTGAGCCGCACCGTCCCGTGGAGGGAAGCTCGAAGCCGCTGCTGGTTGAACGCGCGTTCGGTTATGTCACACATCATCATCGTGAGGCTGGTGCGCCCATCGACTTCGACGGAATATGGAAGTTACCGAGCCGGAAACTCGGTCCCGCTCTGCCGACATCAGCGGGACGAACGGGCATCGGCCGGGAGATCCGCGGCGCGGCGGCCCCCAGTTTTCAAAGAGCGTCTGTTGCGCCGCCGCCTTGCATTCGGAACCCGACCATATCCGGTCATGTGACGCATACAGGTCAGTTTCGAGCCAGCCTGGTTCACCGGCTGAGCCGCGGGTTCAGGAACAAGATTGAGCCGCGATGTACCTGACAGGCATGTGCCGAAAAAGGCGAGCCGCAGTGGTTAGTCCACCGCGGCTCGTTGCAAACCAAGACGAAAATCTTTAGCGGCTGGACGTTGTTGTTTCCACGTGTTCTCGCCTCGAATAACGGTTCAGAAGCGCGGTCAATCTCATGGCTTCTTTAGGCGCATGCCGTACGCCCTTTGTGACGATTTCCCGGTTCTCCAATTTCTTGCCATACAGGGTGGCATTGTCATCGAGGTCCTGCCGCAGCGTAGCTCCTTCCAAAGCCAGGCCCGCAAACAACCCCTGGGTTCTGGACCACGAAAGGATTTCTGCGTGCATTTGTGCATCTGTTTGAGCCGTTGCCGTCCGCCCTACGGGGCCCGCGGCAACGGAGCCTTCCGCTCCTAAAGTGAACTTGCTGGAGAGCAGCTTGCCTTCTCCTGAATCATTCATCACCAACATGATCAGATCGGTCTCAGAGCCGCCGATCTGGAAGCCAACACTGCCGCCCTCAATGCGGACGGTACCCGGTGCCGACCATCCCGTACCATTCTTGCTTCGGCAGGACAGATATCCTTTGCCGTATTTAGCGCCAAAAAAGAAAGCCGCCGTCTTTAGCCCAGGCACAATGACGATGCAGTGGGCGTTCTCCAGTAACTCCTGTGGAATGCCTTTGTCCGGCGCAGACATAACCTCTGAAAACACCTCCGCCGCCTCGTTCATCCGCTTCGCAGGCTCGTTGCTCGCTGCCAGCAGCGGTGCGAGCGCTAAGGTTGTAAATAAAATCCGTCTCATGTTCACCTCTCTCAGGCCTCACGCAGTGCATGTTACCGGCCACGGTGCGCTGCTCGCGATCGATGCTTCAGAAAGCTTGCAGTACTTCGATAATCGTTTGGACCGGCTATTGCACTGCGGAGTCTCGAAGGAGAACTAGACAATGCTCTGGACAATCTGTGTTGTTCTGCTCGTGCTTTGGGCACTAGGATTGGTGACTTCGTACACGCTGGGTGGGTTCATTCATGTTCTGTTGATCCTCGCACTCGTTGTGCTGGTGATCCGGCTGGTTCAAGGACGCAGGGTGGCTTAGGTTCCGGTTGCAGCGCCGCGCTTATTACTCGGTTTGCGGGGTCGCCTTAAGCCGGTCGAGCTGCTCTTGCAGCTTCGCCCACCCCGCGACTTCTTTCTCGTTCGACCGTGCAGAGACCGGCGGCTTTGCACCTTGATAGAACACCAGGATATTCTGGCGAAGGTCCGGTGAGATTCCGTTGAACTGCTGCTCGGCTAGCTTTGCCATCAGCTTGGCGTAGGCTTCGTCGGCTCCCTTGTACATGCCGGCTATCGTCACTACGCCGAGATCGAGATTCTCGTTCGGCAGTACCGGCGTGCTGGTGTCCAGGGTTGCCAACATAGCCCGATACCGATCGACGGTGGTGTTGAAGCTGGCCATGAACAGTTTCTCCACCGCTGGTGTCGGCGTCCGAATTTTGAGTGCCTTGAATGGACCGAACTTAGGGACAACCCGGAACAGGAACGTCAGCAACTTCGTGCCAGGGCCGGGTTTCTGATATTCCGTTCCCCACTCCTTTTCATAGCTCGAGCGGGAGAGATTGTACAGAAACTTCTTACGTGTGATGCCGGGGATCTCTTTCTGAAGCTGATCCTTCTTGAGGCTCCACGCCACCTGCGTCATGGCGGGAATGATGGCGCTGACCGTGTGCCGGTAGGATCCGAACGCTAGCGTCAGATTTCCAAACACGTCTTTCATTTCGATTCCGTACGTATCCCGGAACGCGCGCGCCAAAACATCCTTGGACACTTGAAAGCCGATGAAGTTTCGATACCTTTCCGGCGCATATCGTCCGGCGGCTACCTGGAGCACGTCGAAGCCGAACTCGGTCCGGAGGTGCGCCACAGGGTTGTCCCAATAGGTCACGTCCCGGCCGTATTTCCGCTGCAGTTCTGGATACAGCAACGGCACCGCGCGGTTCGTGGCGGTACGGTGCCCCTCGTTATCCGCGGCATAGTGTTCCAGCGCGCCGAGCGCGAAGGCATATTCGTCGAGCTCTTGCGATTCGCCGATCAAAGCCGACACGAAATCGCCACTACGGACGTAATGCGTGAGATCACTGAATAAGCGGCTGCCGAACGGATAATATCCCATGTCCTGAATGATGCAGCCTCCATAGGCGTAGGCATGGGCTTGCTCCAATTCCTCCGGAGTCGCGTTGGGGAATCGTTTCAGCAGCAGCTTCTTCACGGATGTTTCCCAGGCGGAGTCAATGATTGCTTCGTGGGTGAGAACCGTGTACCCGTACGAGAGCGAGGCCGAGAGCAGGACGGCGAGAACCAGGCGACGGATGCCAAGAAAAACGGTCACGCGGCGCCTATTGCTACAGAACAACCGTGATTGCAATCGCAGTGCCCGGATACCGGCGATTGTACAGGTAATACCCGTCGTCGTAGTCAATGTAAAGGTCGTCGTTGGAGTACCAGCTATCTGACCAGTATTCCGGCCACGGGTCCACCATCATGAACGAGAAGCCGCCGTATTGGAATCGCGGGTAACCTCCGACGATCATAGGTTGACTCAGGATGCGGAACGAGTGTCCTATGCCGAAATAGAGGCCGAAAGTATTCTGTGGAATGTAATAGCCACCATAGCCGCCGCGTTGCTCCCAGGTACGATGATCGTACTGCCAATGCGAGGCCCGACTCTGCTGAAACGTCGCCTGCCCCTGCCATGCACCGTTCTGCCGCCAGCCGTCCTGTTGTTGCCACGTTTGCGCCCGCTGCCTGTCGCGCTGAGGAGGGGCGTAGTTTCTCTGTCCCGCTTGGTAGCTCTGTTGCTCCGTTTGCCGTTGGCGCTGCCTCTGCTGCTGTGGGTCGGCGCGCTCCACCTGCTGCTGCCGCTGCAACGGCGGCTGTTGATATTGCGGCTGCTGGACGCGTTGTTGCTGCTGTTGCCGTTGTTCCGGCTGCGCCTGTTGTGAGGGCTCCTGCGCGCGTTGTTGCTGCCGCTGTCGTTGCTCCGGCTGGGTCTGCTGCGGCGGCTGCTGGACGCGTTGTTGCTGCTGTTGCCGTTGCTCCGGCTGGGTCTGCTCCGGCGGTTGTTGGGCGCGTTGTTGCCGTTGCTCCGGCTGCGCCTGCTGCGAGGGATCCTGGGCGCGTTGTTGCTGCTGTTGTCTCTGCTGGGGTTGCCCGTCCGGCTGGGAGCGCTGTCGTTGTGGCTCTGACCTTCCCTGCTGCTTTTCGGGCTTGTCCTGCTTTTCGTCCCGCTTTTCCTGCTGTCCGTAAACTGGAACAACCGTTCCGCCGAGCGACACCAGTGCGGCTAGAGTCATAACTCTAACAACCTTCATATCGGCCTCCTTCAATCGGACCTTGTGCTTCACTACAGACGGCCGGCAAGTTCGCTGTCTGTCTTCGCTTGGCTCAGAGCACGACACCACTCATCGGCTTGGCTCTCGGCTTCCAGCTTCGCGATTCCGTATCGTTCTTGAATCCCCGCGATCAACTGCTCCCTCTTCCCGGCGATGATCTTCCAATCGTCGTCAGTCAGCTTGCCCCAGCGCTCCCGTGCAGACCCCGCCAGTCGCTTCCACCTGCCTTCGAATTGGTCCCAGCTCATGCTTTGATTCCTTCCTGGTCGAGGTGTCAGGGTAAATTCTCGATTACGCGCACCTTCGACCGTAAAAAAGAATGATTACTCAACGTTTCTCAAGTGCTCGCCATTGGCAAGTAAGGCAAGTGCCGCACCAAATCGCTTCCCCCGGGTTATCCGGCACAGCTAAGAGGGGAAGCTCCTTAACGTAAACGGGCTCGCCTGCTCGTAGTCGGACTTGGATGAATAATATATGGAAATCCATTGACCGCATTTGGTCAGGCGACGCCCGGTGGTCAACTCGACTGATCTTCACGAGAGCAAAAATCCGCCCTCACTCGTCCTCCAAGAAGGTTCTCCCACGGCCCCAGATTTGGGCAAAGAATTGCCTCCCATGGCCTCGAGGAGTATCAGAAAATGCCTTTGATCAACTTGGTGATTGTACTGATAGTGGTGGGGGTAGCCCTGTGGCTGGTCAACAGCTATATCCCGATGGCCTCCAGCATCAAGACGATCCTCAACGTCGTTGTCGTGATCGCAGTTGGAGTTTTTGTCTTGAAGTCCGCAGGATTTTGGGGTGATGTGACCAGCTTCCGAATCGGGAGGTGACCGGGTTGCCTGCGTCGCGAACGAAGCAGAAAGAAAAGCGAGCATTCGATCCCAAGACCTTTCTGGCCCGGGCCGACCGGGGAAGGACCTTGGCTGATTACCGGCCGAACGAGAAGGTCTTCATGCAAGGCGATCCCGCCGAGGCCATCTTCTACATTCAGCAAGGTAAGATCAAGCTCACGGTTGTCTCGCAAAACGGCAAAGAGGCGGTCGTTGCCATTCTTGGGGCGGGCGACTTCTTTGGCGAAGGATGCCTGGCCGGTCAGTCACGGCGCATGGCCAGCGCCACCACAATGACCCAGTGCTCCATCATGCGGATTGAAAAGGCAGGAGCGATCCGCGTTCTCCGCGACCAGCCAGCCTTTTCAGAGTTGTTCCTACACCATCTTTTGTCGCGCAACATTCGGATTGAGGAAGATCTCGTAGACCAACTTTTCAACTCCAGCGAAAAACGGCTGGCACGTGTGCTCCTTCTGCTGGCGAACTTCGGGAAAGAAGGCGCGCCGGAGCCGGTAATCCCGAAGATCAGCCAGGAAACATTGGCTGAGATCATCGGGACCACTCGTTCCAGGGTCAGCTTTTTCATGAACAGGTTCCGTAAGCTGGGCTTTATTAAGTACAACGGCAAGGACTCCGCGGGCCTTGAGGTTCATAGCTCTTTACTAAACGTCGTCCTGCGCGACTGACCAGCCGGGGCGTGTCCGGGCATGGGATTTGCGCATAGTAAGTTTCGTCACGAGCTCTCCATTCGTCAGTGTTCCTATTCAGATCGACAGCCATGTTGGAGGCCATATGCCACTATTGGTCAGCCATTGGGAAAGCAGGCCCACCAATACCGGCGGTGACTCAGTTGCTGTACAAGGGACCGGCGCTCGAAGCGCGGCACCGCTCATTGAGTGGAGGACTCCATGCGAACTGTTTTTATCATTTTTCCTTTCTTGATGAACATCGGCTTCGGCCAAGCGCCCGAATCGGGTAGAGCGTCTAATCGGGATCGGGCCCGCAGTTTTCTCGAAAACTCCCTGCAGGACAAGAACCCGGACACCCGGAAGCACGCGGTGGAGGCCCTGAGTCTGGTCAGCGCGCGCGAACCGTACCTTTCCGAACTCGAAGCAATGCTGGATGACAAAGACGTCGAAGTAAGGCTCGCTACGATAACGAGTCTCGTCGACTTGAAAAGCGAGCGCACGGTCCCGGCACTGCGGAAAGCGCTCGACAGTGATGTGCCGGAGGTCAGTTTCGCTGCCGCCAAGGCGCTTTGGACACTCGATCAGCCGGTAGGGCGGGAAGCGCTGATTTCCGTTCTCAGCGGCGATACAAAGACGTCGTCCGGATTCATCACCAAGGAGAAACGCCAGGCTCTGAGAATGCTTCATACGCCCAAGACCATGTTCTTGTTTGCCATGCAGCAAGGCGCAAACTTCGCGCCCATTCCGGGATTGGGCGCAGGTGTGTCGTCTTTGCAAGGGATACTCTCGGATGCTAGCGTCTCCGGTCGCGCGGCTACCGCTCTCCTGCTCGGCACGGACCCGGACCCAGATGTGTTGCAGGCGCTTCAGGACGCCCTAGACGATAAGGACTGGTCGGTGCGAGCGGCCGCAGTCCACGCCATCGCCCTGAGAAATGATCCTGCGTTGGAGCCGGAACTGGTGCCGCTGCTAGAAGACAAACAGGAAGCCGTGCGCGTCCGCGCAGCCGCGGGCTATCTTCGGCTCGAAGCAATCCAGTCCGCGCTGCTCGGAAAACCCACTGCAAGCCGAAAGTGAAGACAAGTACGGTCTGAACGAAGAACAGCGGTTTTGATAGACGAACCCCTTTGCTGCTCAACCCACCGTGCAATTCGGAAGACGCTGATCAATTCCACGAACTGAGCAATTTTGAACAGACCAAACAAACATGTTGACCGATACTTAAACGCACTGAGCTTACATTTGCCAGAGGCGGGATAAGCCTGTGGGTCTGAAGATTCGGCCCAAAAGATTGCACGGTATGAAAGACAACGCGCAACACGGAACGATTTTGGTCGTCGACGACAACGGTGACATCCGCGCGCTGGCAAAGGTATTTTTGGAGCGTAACGGATACCTCGTAGCTACCGCTTCCGACGGAGAGGAAGCTCTCCGCTACTATGAGGCTCACCGGCCTAATATTCTGCTTTTGCTGACCGACGTGACGATGCCTAATATGAATGGCCTTGTTCTGGCAGATCGCGTCCTGGGGATCGATTCGCAACTGCCAATCATCTTTATGTCCGGAGACGCCTGGAGTGCTTATCGGGGCTTTAAATGCATCGAGAAGCCTTTTCGATCCGCAGAACTGCTGGACAAAGTAAGCCGAACGTTGGATGCGTAATCTCCCGGATCCAATAGCGCCGCAGCAGAGACGGTGTTTGAGCCTCGATAACCATACAAAGGAAATGCATTGAGTTTATGACAAGAATCGTTGCCATTTCGAACGCGAGAAGCTTTGTGGCGCCTACCGAAAAGAGCGAGGTCCAGGCCAGCGGAGTGTACCGGCTGACAGAGCCGGTTACGGCCGTCCATTTCGACAAAGACGGACAGGGACGGATTGTTTTCTTGCCGAAAGGCGCCGAGCTGCAGGTTGCCGGCCTCTCACGCTTGCGAGAATGTTTCGAAGTAATGTGGGAGAACCAGCTCTACAGTGTCTTCAAAGTCGACTTGTTGCGAGCTTCTTCCGGGCGAATCGAGCGGATCCGAGCACTGGCCGTCGCCAGAGCTTGCTGCTAGGAAGCGGCAACATTGATGACATCATTGGCCAGCATCCTCTCGGATTTAGAGCAAAATCAGGCTGCGACACTTTCCATTTCGTCCGTTCCCACAGACCGCCGAGCAAAGAATCGCTATCCACTGGAGTTGTACATCCGCTTCCGTCTTCTTTCCGGAAGGTCTCGATTCTGGAGGGCGGGCCGTACGGTCAATCTGAGCAGTGGTGGCGTCTTAGTGCACTTGCGGCAGACGTCCCACGACGACATCACCGCCGGTCAGCGGATCGAGATCAGTATAAACTGGCCTTCACTGCTGGATGAAAGAGTTCCGCTCCAGCTTGTCGCACGTGGGCGGGTTCATCGTTTAGGCGAATCCTTTTTCGCCGCAACATTTGAGCGACACCAATTCCGGACCGTGAGCAGCGCGAACTCGTCAGCCGGCTTAGGGGGAACGCATTGAATGTGCCTGGTGTAATCAGCGCTGATTGACCGCGAGCGAGCGGCCGGGCGCGGGAATGCACCGATCGTCAAGCTCGAATAGCTCCGGCTTGGGTCTTCGGATCAGCATCGAAAAGTATTGCGGTGGACGGGCTTCATTTTCGGCCATATTTGGTCACGTGACGCCATACCGCCAGTTTTCTTTTAAATCCTTCACTCGGCCGTAGCGGTTCCGAATACCGCTCCTCTCAAGAACACGCCTAATAACGGCTCTTTGCGAACCATTGCCCTCAATGGGTGCAAGAGTGCTCCTCCCTTAACCGTGAGATCCGCTCATTGAAACCCGCGAACGCAGCTCGGCATATAAGCGATCACACAAGATCTAGACCCAGAAGAAGGAGCAACCTTTGACATTTTCAAAAGCAATACCGACAAGCGTGCTTTGCGCGGCGCTCATTGGTGCAACATTCGCACCAACTGCGCGGGCGGACGAGTGGAACAGGAAGACAGTGATTACTTTTCGAGCTCCTGTCGAGATTCCAGGGGTTCACATGCCCGGGTGGGGCGTGTTGCCGGCAGGTACTTATGTATTCAAGATCCTGGATTCGCAGTCGGACCGCCACATCGTCCAAATCTTCAGCCAGGACGAACTGACTGTTTACGCCACGATTCTGGCGATCCCGAATTATCGTCTCAGGGCGACCGACAAGACGGTGATCACGTTCAGTGAAAGACCAGTCGGCCAGCCGGAAGCCTTGCGCGCATGGTTTTACCCCGGCCGGAATTGGGGCGAAGAGTTCGTCTATCCGAAGGCCAAGGCATTAGAACTGGCCCATGCTGCTAAGACGCCCGTGCTGTTTACGCCGGCGGACATCCCGGTCGAAGTGTCCGAACCGATCAAAACCGCGGATGCACCGGTAGTTGCGCAGTTGAAGCAGGCGCCGGTCATGGCAGTTAAGCCCACCGGAGATGAAGTGCAACTGGGCGAGGTGCTTACACCACCGCCAGCGCAGGCGGAAACGGCGACGGCTGAGGTAGCGGAGAGGACGCTGCCGAAATCAGCGAGTCCGCTCCCGCTCATCGGGCTGTTTGGGCTGCTGGCGCTCGGCGGAGCCTTCGCGCTTCGCGCGGTTGCTAGCCGCGTCCCGTAAGTAACTGCTTTATCGCGCGACGTGCCGGTAGCCTGGCGCGCCGCGCGGGCCAGCAGAATCAAGAGTAAGAGAGAAGGTAATAACATGCGACGGAGCGTGATTCCACTGCTGGCATCCGTCACGAAGCGCCGACAGAATGTGGACCGTCATCACGATACCAAGGCCCGCGGACTGGCCGTGCTCAATTCCCCGCTGTTGAACAAAGGCACCGCTTTCACGGCGGAAGAACGAAAGGCTTTGGGCCTTACGGGCCTGCTCCCGCCGGTCATCAGTACCCTGGATGCGCAAGTAAAGTGTGCTTACAATCAGTACCAGCAATTGCCGGATGCCCTCAACAAAAACATCTACCTGACCGCGTTGCATGACCGGAACGAGGTGCTGTTCTACCGGTTGCTTTTCGGGCACCTGCGCGAGATGATCCCGATCGTTAACGATCTGACGGTCGGCATGGCAATGCAGCAGTATCACCACGAGTGCCGCCGTCCGAGAGGCGTGTACCTCTCGATCGACCATCTGGAAGGCATTGAGGAAGCATTTGCGAACCTCGGCGCCAAACCAGAGGATATCGACTTGATCCTGGCGACCGACGCCGAGCAAATCCTGGGGCTGGGGGACTGGGGCGTCGGGGGCATTGAGATCTCAATCGGCAAGCTGGCGATCTATACGGCAGCGGGCGGAATCGACCCGGCCCGAGTGATCCCGGTGATGCTGGATGTCGGCACCAACCGGGAAAGCCTGCTCAACGATCCCATGTACATCGGGAACCGGCACGCCCGCGTCCGTGGAGAGCGCTACGACGCTTTTATCGATGCTTACGTCAACACCGTGACAAAGTTGTTTCCTAATGCGCTACTGCAGTGGGAGGACTTTAGCCCGAGCAACGGCCGGGGCATCCTCGAGAAATACCGTGATCGAACCTTAACGTTCAACGACGACATGCAGGGTACCGGCGCGATCACACTAGCGGCAGTGGTATCAGCAACGCGTGCGTGCGGAGTGCCCCTGCGGAACCAGCGCGTCGTCATTTTCGGGGCTGGCACAGCCGGGGTTGGAATCGCCGATCAAATCTGCGACGCCATGGTACGAGAAGGCGCCACCCCCGCCGATGCCGCGCGGCGTTTCTGGCTAGTAGATCTCCCGGGGCTGCTCGTCAACGACATGGATGATCAGTTGCGCGGTTATCACGCCAGGTATGCGCGGCCTCGGACCGAAGTGAGCCGCTGGACACACGAGCGCGCCACAAGGCTGGCCGAGGTGGTTCACCACGTGCGGCCGACCATCCTGATCGGCACTTCCACCGTGGCGGGCGCTTTCACGGAAGCTGTCGTGAAAGACATGGCCGCGCACGTGGACCGGCCCATCATCTTCCCGCTTTCGAATCCAACCTCGTCGGCTGAGGCCGCTCCAGCCGATCTAATCCGTTGGACGGAGGGCCGGGCTCTGATTGCTAGTGGCAGTTCGTTCCCGCCTGTAACCTACCGGGGAGTGACTTATGTCATCGGTCAGGTGAACAACGCGATGTTGTATCCCGGCCTTTGTCTGGGCGCGATCGTTTGTCGAGCCCGTTCGATGAGCGACGGCATGCTGGCGGCGGCAGCGAACGCGGTGTCCAGCCTGGTCGCGGTGCGCCAACCTGGCGCTTCGCTGTTGCCGCATGTCGATGACTTGCGCGGCGTTTCGGCGACCGTCGCCGTGGCGGTGGTCGAAGCAGCGATGGCGGAGGGTTTGGCCCGCGTCGAACTCGACGACATCGTGCAACAGGTGCAAGACGCCATGTGGCAGCCGGAGTACTGCCGGATCCAAGCATGTTGATTTGGCGAAGGCTGGAAAGAGGTCGAATTGGCGAGGAACTTATCGCGGGAACGAACGCGTGGCGCCGCGGCCAGTGCGGGAGCATGCGGCCGAAAATCGCTGAGTTGATCGTCGGCGCGCAACCCTGGGCGTCTCACGAATGAGGATTAAAATGAGAGTCGTTTGGAGAGGACCGTCCAAAAAGGCTCTGCCATGGATCGAGCGTTCGTTTTTTGCCGCCGCTATTTTGCTTTTGAGCTATTGCGCGTTCGTTGTCGTGGACTCCCAAGTTTTTCAGCGGCGGGAGAGCGTCATACTGCAGCACATGCTGCTAGACCGTAATGCGGCCGCTGGCCCCTTGCAATTTAGGCGCGCGACTTTAACGCCGGGCGCCCCGGCCGTTGCGGCCAGCGGCCTAATCGGCCGCATTCAAATCCCGCGTCTCGCACTCTCGGCGGTAGTTATCGAAGGGGACGATTCTAAGACGCTTCGACGCGCGGTCGGCCATATCACTGGCACGCCGCTGCCGGGACAAACGGGAAACGTGGCTCTCACAGGACACCGGGATACGTTTTTCCGGCCGTTGCGGAACGTCCGCCCGAACGACGTCATTGTCGTTACGACATTGCAGGGTGAGTACCGCTATCGCGTCGTGTCCACCAAGATTGTGGAGCCGGACAATGTCTCGGTGTTGGATTCCAGCGACAGTCAGATTCTTACGCTGGTTACCTGTTATCCGTTTTACTTCGTGGGCGCCGCTCCGGAAAGGTTTATCGTTCGGGCCGAAAGGATCGCCTGACAACCCAGCTCCTCTGTTGGTGCTGGCGCGTTCGCTTTTCATCTGCCAAATGGACTACTGGAGAGAATCAACTCGGAACAATTTCGCTCGCCAAGTTGCTCTCAAATTTTGACACAGCCAGAACACGTGCACTCCGAAAGATAGGCCGATAGCGCTGTTCGCTGAAACTTTCGCCCACCTCCGCGTGACGGATCCTACGGCAGCAGTTCAACCGCCATAAGGACTACTGAATCGTGATCTGGACTGGGTTCGCGGCAACACCCGCTGCAGTCGGCTGGACATTTACGGTACCTTTGCCGGCGAGCGACGTCGGGAGCAGTACGTTGACTTGGTCGACGCCGGTAAATCCGCTTGTTCCCGCGTAGACTACTGGTGCGGTACTGCCGGCGACCGTCACTGCGACTTTCGACTGGCCGGCGGCCTGTATGCCCGTACCAAACAGTGTCAGATAAACCTGGTCTCCCGACGAGCCCATATCGATCGGGTTCGCCGCGAATGAACCGAAGCTGTTAAGCGTGTATGCAGGCTCGATTATCTGTGTTCCATTCGAAACCCGAACTGCCTCGGCTGCGGCAAGCCCGACACCGTTGAGCGTGAATATTGCGGGGGCAACAGAGGCCACTTGGACATTCGTAGGAGCTTGTGTCGAGGCTGCCGAGGTAACACTGACCTGGGCCGGTCCGGACGCGACACCTGCTGGAACCTCGAATGTCAGCTGCCACGGAGAAACAAACAGCAGAGGGGCCGCGAATGTGCTCCCGGTTGAATTCTTAATCGAGACGGACGTTCCATCGAAACTGGTCGGTGCGGGCCCAAGAATTTCCGGCGGATTGCCGCTCGCCAAGCCCTGACCCAACGCGAACGCGAGCCCACGACCCTAAAGTTCGCCGGGGAAGTAGTCTTCGAGCCGGGCCCATGCCTGGGACGAACCGTACGGTGTCGGGTTCACATTTGATCCCACGACCAACGAACTGACATATGACATCATAGTGGCCGGCTTTGGTGCGGGCGAGATTCTGGCCGCCACGATTCACCGCATGGACAGAGGCGGTAGCGGTCCTGCAATCGCTGTGGTTACGAACCATACGTTCCAAACCGCCGCGGGAAGCGAAACGTTATCGGACCCGGATCGCGAGCGGATGATGGCGGGCGAGTTGTACCTGAGGATTGCGTCACGATCGCCGAGCACGAACAATTTGCGAATTGTGCTCAAGCCGGCCAATCCGAAATAATTGCCAAATGAACAAGACATATGCCTTGCGTCGGATCGCGCCAAAGACGTGAGATGCAGTGTGCTCTAGCTGCTGAAGTTCACCCGACCCTTTGCGGATTTGCGGCTGAACGAGTAAAGTGGACGAATGATTCGGTTCGTATTGATTGCTCTTCTCGTTTCGGCGCTGCTGCCGGCTGCTGAGTACAAGCTCAAAGCATCGCCGGAAACAATTGTGTGGGGTTACTACTCTGCCACAGCTAAGCCCGTTTTGACCATTAAATCCGGCGATACTGTCGAGGTTCAAAACGTTTGGGGAAACCCGGACCGAATGGTTGCCGCCGGCGTGCATCCGGATCAGATTCAGCCGGAGTTGCGCGACGTTTATGAGAAGATCCCCCGAGAAGCACGCGGGCCAGGCTCTCATTTACTCACAGGCCCGATTGCGATTGAGGGTGCCGAGCCTGGAGATGTCCTCGAAGTGCGTATTCGTGAAATTCGGATGGATGTACCGTATGCCTGGAACAGCTTTGGAAGGACATCCGGATTTCTGCCTGGTGAATTCGATTCGCGGATGAAAATCATTCCACTCGATCGTGAGCGCCGGGTCGGCCATTTCGGCCCCGGAATTGAGATACCGCTCAGGCCGTTCTTTGGAAGCATGGGAGTGGCGCCGGATCCTTCGGCCGGCAAGATCAATAGCTCGCCACCGGGAAATTATGCTGGCAACCTGGACAACAAGGAACTGGTAGCAGGCACCACGCTGTTCATTCCCGTTCATGCGCCGAGGGCGCTGTTCGAAGCAGGTGATGGTCACGCAGCCATGGGCAACGGCGAAGTGGATATTACGGCATTGGAAACATCCCTCACGGGCGTTTTTCAATTCATCGTCCGGCACGATCTGCACCTGAACTGGCCTCGGGCAGAAACGCCCACGCATTACATTACGATGGGCCTGGATCCCGACCTAACGGCCGCGACCAAGCTGGCCGTCCACGAGACGCTCGACTTTTTAGTTAATGAGAAGAAGATGAGCCGTGAAGATGCTTATATGCTCACGAGCGTCGGTGTCGATTTTTCGATTACGCAACTGGTGGATGGCACTGTGGGCGTGCACGGAATGATACCGAAGAGCTTGTTCACGTCGGGCAAGTAGGTTTAGACCCGTACCAAAATCGTAACTTTCTACTTCGCGGAAGCGGAAACTTCTGCTTTGTCCGGACATTCGGCAAAACCCAATTTCGCAAATCACATTGACGCACTTTGGGCGGCGTGATATGATTCGCGGGATCAGAACAAAGCATTCGTTCGCGTTTCCTAGCTGCGGAGGTGGCCTGTGTATTTCCTTCGACATATTCATTTGCTTGGCCTGCTTGCTGGTTTGTTGGCCTTGCCGTTCGAGGTCCTGGGCCAGGCGCCTACCGGTTCCGTTTCGGGAACGGTTAAAGATCAGTCTGGCGCGGTAATCGTCGGGGTTACCGTCACAATCACAAACAAAGCGACGGCCGCAACGCGAAATCTTACCAGCAATACCGAGGGCCTCTACAGCGCGCCCGCGTTGCTGCCGGGCGATTATGAGATCCGGGCTGAGATGCAGGGTTTCCGAACAGTCGTGCAAACGCTGCAGGTTGTAGCGGGCGGTAATACGACGGCCGATATTGCTATGTCACTCGGCACGACACAGGAGGTTGTGAACGTCGAGGCAACGGCGGCACAGGTGAACCTTGAAAGTCAGGCCGTGGCAGGCGTGGTCGCGCGCAACAGCATTCAAGAGTTACCAATCAACGGCCGCAGCTTCATGTCGCTAGCTGCCCTGGAGCCTGGCGTAAGCACTGCGCCGGGGACCGCCGCCCAGTTCAATTCGTTGATTTCAGTGACGACTCTCGGCGGCGTCGGCTATACGCGATTCACAATCGATGGCGGTATCGTCAATGATCAGTGGGAAGGCACCGGGACAGCGGACATGAATTTTTCTCAAGAGATCATTCAAGAGTTCCAGATCTCTACGGTCAATTTCGATGTCACGGCGGGAGTCGGGACAAGCGGTCAAGTCAACGTCGTAACGCGCAGCGGCAGCAACGATTTTCACGGAAGCGGATATTTTTTCTTCCGCGATCACAATATGGCAGCGTATCCAGGCCTTAAGCGCGACCCGAAGAACCCGGACCCGTTCTTCGCGCGACGGAATCCAGGCATTTGGGTAGGCGGGCCGATCCTGAAGAACAAACTGTTTTTCTTTACGAACTATGAATACATGAATCAGGATCAGGTCTATCCGATTAACGAAGACCTGCCGTCGCTCAGGGGCCTGTCTGGGGCCCCGATCAGCCCCTACCATAACAATCTATTCACGACTCGCTTCGATTACACGATTTCCACGAAACACACACTGTTCGCGCGGTACTCGCACGACAGCAATCTCGGATTTGGTCCTTACGGCGGCTCACAGCCGTTACAATCGGGCTGGTCGAGTAATGCGAATTGGTCCGATCAGAGCATGATCGGTTTCACCAGTGCATTCACGTCCAATTTCGTAAACGATGCGCGAATTCAATATCATTTCTGGCAGAACATCGCGGATGTCGCCGCGGCATCGCAATGCCCGGCACCTTGTCCTGGTTTTGGCCTGCCATCTCTCGTTGTGGGCGGAACTGGAGCCGGAATGGTGGGCTCCTCCACGTTTTATGGGGGAGTAAATGACAATTCCCCGCAGCCGCGACAGGCGCGGACGTATGAGATCGTGGACAACGTAAGCTGGCAGAAAGGTGCCCATCGAATTCGGTTCGGAGCCGATATCGAGCGTTACGTCGGCAAAGATCTCTATCAAACCTGCGAGCTATCGTGCCTCGGTGTATATTCTCCCGAGACCACAATCGCGACGTCCAATCCGGCCCTGCTCGCCCAGTACATGCCGAATCTTCCGCGGCTGATATCGGGAACTGCGGACATCCTTCAACTTCCCGTTTTCAACACCTCGACCTCACTTTATAGCGGCGTCAAAGTCGGGTACGGGTATTTTCCGGGACTGTACGAACGCGATAAATTTAATCACAGCGACCGGCCGAAGTTTTATGCCGCCGATACTTGGAAGGTTACGCAAAATCTCACGTTGAACGGCGCCTTAGGATACGAATGGGAAACGGGCAAATGGTACGATCTGCCCTTCCCGGCATTCTTGTCGCCGATCATCGGCAACAATCTTCAGGCGCCGCCGGTCAGCTATACGCAGTTTGCTCCCCAGATCGGTTTTACCTATGCGCTCGGCAAGGACAAGAAGACCGTGATTCGAGGAGGCGGGGGCCTTTTTTGGGACAGCGAGCCTCTTTGGCACCATCAGAACGCAGCGGCTTTGTTAGAACCGCCGGGGAATGGCCGAACGACACTTACGGCTGGATCGCTAACAAATATTTTTCCCAATATCGTGAATCTCTCCACCGGCACACCGGTGAAGGTCGGGGATCCCCTTCCACTGAACACGTTGACGAACATGACTCTAGCGCAGTATATCCAGATCTATCACGAGCAACTGCCGGCCATTACGGCACAGCTCGCTCCAACCACTCCGCAGAGTAGCGGGCCATACTCGGTGACCGGACTCGATATCGCCAAAGCCGGCATCGAACTCCACGGACCTAATTTTAAAAATCTAAAAAGTTACCAGACGTCAATCGGCATCCAGCGCGAACTCGGCCGCGACATGGTTTTGCAAGTGGATTGGGCGCGGCGCCAGTTTGAAAATGTTGATATGGGCGAACTGGATCTGAACCGTTCGGCACGCTATATAAACGGAGCTCCCGCGCCCGTGATTCCGACTTGTACCGCGGCGGAGAGGTTCGTTCCTGGGCAGGAGTGCTCCACCGGATCTATTACTTTCTGGGTTCCGGAAGGACGCTCCGTTTACGACGGTCTGCTAGTGAAGTTCCAAAAGCGCATGTCGCGCGGTTTTCAATATGTAGTCTCGTATGCGCTGCAGAAGGAATTGACAGTGGTTGCTCCCACGCTCAATCTGAACAATTACTTCTCAACATATGGCCCGAACCTGCCACGGCACAATCTGAACATCGCCGGTCTGGGCAACCTGCCCTGGGGATTTAAGCTGAGCGTCAACACGTCGATCATCTCGAGAACTCCCGTAATGCCGACCATCGCTGGCTACGACCTGAACGGCGCCGGAAGCACGACGCTTCCCCTGGCGCTGGCTGTTCCTGGTTTAGGCTACAACTGCTTCAATGCCGGCTGCGGCAAATCGGATTTGACAAAGGCTGTAGCTGCCTTCAACTCCACGCTGGTTGGTACCAAGGACGCGCGCGGCACCCTTATCAAGCCCATCTCGCTGCCGTCGGATTACCAATTCGGCGATCCAACGTTAGATACCGATGTGCGGTTGACGAAGGAATTCGCGTATAGGGAACGCTACCGCTTGTCCCTTTTCGGCGAGGCATTTAACGCATTCAACATCGCGAACCTCACTGGATATTCCTACGTGATCGGGCCTTCATTCGGCCAGCCCACAGCGCGCTTTAATCAAGTGTTCGGTTCGGGTGGCCCGCGAGCCCTACAGGTTGGCGGCAGGATCACTTTTTGATGAAACCGCTGATGGTGCGTTGCTGATTGCGGTGCATGCGCGCGGAATGGTTAGCTCCGGTCTTGGCAATCGATCCTCACCGCCGTTTGAAGATAGGAGGCCAACTCTTTGAGCGTAGCTGGCGCTGGGCAACGATCCGGACGAAAACAACCGGCTCGAGGTTTGAGGCGTGAGCCGCAAGTTGAACACCATCCATTGGCCGTCAGGTGAGATGGCCGTCAGGTGAGATGTCGGGATCCGCCGCAGGTTTACCGACCCGCGGTCCGCTTTTCAGATCTCCTGTTCAGCGTCACCGCGCGCTAGCGGCTTGTGGATCGAAAAGGCTCTCGCTCGCGGAAACGCTCCTGGGTATGCCCACCCGAGCAACGCGCAAGCTGCTCGTTGTTGAGGCTTGGGATAAAGCTCGTCGGGCAGTTCGTTAGACAGTTTCGATTCGTCCATCCACACGGCCTCGCCGGCCCGGAAGTGGGCAAGAAGCGGCCTTCCGGCCCGGCGCGCAAGCTGCTGTCTCTCGTCGAGAAGCATGGAATAGCTGCGGTCGCCTGAGTTCACCGCGTCGATCTGGCGGGCATAAAACTCGGGAATCAGCGAGGTCAATTTGTGAGCGCTGAACGAGCTTCGTTCGAAGCCAAAGTGCCCGATAGCGAGATGAAATTTTTTTGGCAGCTCTCTGGAGTTGAATGCGTGCATCAACTCCCCTGGGCTACACGCTCCGCTCCTTCCGAAGTGGTTATGCCACGACGCTGTGTGATCTAGAAATCTCGAAATCTTATGTCACGCCCGATTCAGCCATCGTGGCGCGAATTCACGCGCCCCGCCCGGCTTCCCCTTAACTGGTGTTGCGGGCGTGACCCTGAGGTTCGCGGGGAAGTAGTCTCCGAGCCGGGCCCCTGAACGCGGATACAGTTCGTCAGGCTTTCGCCCTGCCCTGGTTTCTACCGGCCGCTGTGGCAGCAGAACCCGCTGACATGCCAGGTTCAGCGCGCTACTTATCGTCCGCGAACTGTTTTCGGATTTTACCGATTTCTTCCTTAGTGGGCGGCCAGTTGGTGTCGCACGTGTTGCAGTGGAAGACCAGGTCGCCGCTTTTCAGGGCAGCTTCGAATTCATCGCGGGTGAAGGCGACGGTCAGATTGTGGTTGTTGGGGCAAACGGTATCGAGTTTTGCATCATCGTTCATTATTCACCTCCCCATTATTAGATAGAAAATCTAGGGCTTAGTATCTTAATCTCCCGTGAGAATCATTCGCGTCTGGCCTGTTCGCGGCGCACGGACGTGGCCATTTTGTCATCCCGCAAACCCACAAAACGGGAGTGCCGCAAATGATCGTCGAGCGTCCATTCACGAAATTCAAACTGTCCCACCAGGACCGGCTTGAGCCAACGGCAATCCTTCATTTTCGCTGCCGTGAGCCCCTGCCCCCACCGGCCGGGCCTCTTCTCCGGCAAGTTGGCGAATGGGCAGTCCGGGATTTCCAGGCCGCGGAACTTCTGCATCAGCTGTGCGCGCGCTGAGGGAGTAAAGCCGTTGCGGGTCCGCGCCACATACATGAGGCGCGACCCCTCGTAATAGCCGAACACAAGCGCATCGAACGTTGGGCCGCCTACGGTGTAGCCGCCGATGACAAACTCCTGGCCCTCGTTGACGCGCATCTTTTGCCAGGCACCTGATCGCTCGCCCGGCTCGTAGCGGCTCCCGCGCTGCTTTGCGACCAGGCCTTCGAGCCCCTGCTCCTTCACGGCCGTGATGAGATCAGCTAACGATCCGGGTAGAACCGGTGAAGGACGGATCGGCTCGTGGAGAAACGGAAACACATCCGTCTCAAGCCTCGCACGCCGCTGTTCGAGGATTGCGCCCCGCAAGTCGCGGCCCTTCAGGACGGGAACATCGAAGACGTAATACAGAAGAGGTGTATGGGCTAAGCCGTACTTCTGGAGCGCGTTGAAAGATGGTTTGCCGGCTCCATCGAGCGCCACGATTTCGCCGTCGATTACGGTGTCGTCCGGCAGCGCCGCAAGGGCGGCGGCGATCGTGGGGTAACGCTTCTCGAAGTCATTTTCGTTGCGCGACCACAGACTGACCTTGCCCCTAGCCTTCGCGGCAATGGCGCGGTAACCATCCAATTTCAACTCGTAAAGCCAGGATGCGCCTTCCGGCAGCTGCTCCGTTCGCAACAGCAGCATCGGTGGGATGAATTCGGCCCGCGCCTTCGGCAGAACCTCCAAGTCCTCATCAGGCTTGCTTCGCGTACGTGCCATCGGCTTGGACCGACGCGTCTGTTTCGCAGGTTTCACCGCATGCTCTACACGTTCCTCCATGCGCAGCGTATCCGGCAGCGATTGTTTTAGTGTCAGCAACGGCGCGAACAGGTCGCCTTTGGCCGCGACGCGCTTTAGAGCTGCGTATGGGGTGAAACGAAGTTTGCTGGCATCTCCGCTTCTCCGGAGTTTCGCCAGCTCATCCCAGGTCACCGGCATCGACACGAACGGCTCGTCTCTCGTGGCCCGCAGTGAATAAACGCCAATCGTTGTCTTGAAATCGGAGTTCTGGCTCCAGTCGATGAAAATCTTCCCTTGTCGGAGAGTTTTTGCCATATCGGAGATCACCAGTTCCGGCTTCTGCCGTTGGAGCGCGATGGCTGCCGATTGCGCAAAGGACCGGGTGCGTTCGTATGTCACCTTCGGGTTCAGCGGGACGTAGACCTGAAGCCCCTTGGAGCCCGATACCTTCGCGAAACACTCCAGTTCCTTCGCCTCCAGCAATGCTTTGAGCGAAAAGCCGACCTCGGCGCATGTCACAAGCGAGGTTCCCTCGCCCGGATCGAGATCGAACACAATGGCGTCAGGCTGGTCGAGTTGGCCGGCGCGGTGAAGAAAAGGGTGAAGCTCCAGACTTGCCATGTTCGCGCACCACACCAGCGTCGCCAGATCGTCGATGCAGATATAGCGGATCGGCTTGCCGCCCGCCTGTCGTGGCACTTCTGTTGTCTGAATCCAGGCAGGCGTATGTTTTGGCGCATCCTTCTCATAAAACGCCTTGCCCGGCGCACCGTCCGGAAAGCGTTTCATGGTCACGGGCCGCTTCGCGAAATGAGGCAGGAGCCAGGGCGCGATGCGGATGTAATAGTCGATGACCTGCGCTTTTGTGAATCCGCTGGCCGGATAGAGGACCTTGTCGAGGTTAGACAGGACCAGCGAGCGGCCTTCAATCTCGACATGCTGCGCCACCTTCATGCCCGTATTTTGACATCACTGTATGTCTCAGTCTAAGCGCTAAATACCTTTCGGCACTTCACCGCCGGAACAACCGTTCAAGGCTTTTCCACGGTTGGCAGTTGAGGATGTCTGCTTTTGTCAGTCCGGCGCGGCGTGCCTGGTCAAGCCCGCAGCGGATCAGGTCGAATTCCCGTGTGCTATGCGAATCTGTGGAAACTGCGATCATGATGCCCGCTGCGGACGCCTGTCGCGCATTCTCGGCCGACACGTCCAGCCGGTCCGGACTTGAATTGATCTCAAAAAAACACCCATTCTGCCGCGCGTGTTCGATGACCCGGTCCATATCGATGTCATAGCCCGGCCTTTTCAGCAACAGACGCCCGGTCGCGTGACCGAGGATATTGAAATAACGGTTATCCATCGCGCGCAGAATGCGCTCCGTCTGGGCGTCCCGGTTCAACCCAAACCGCGAGTGGATGGAGCAGACGGTGTAATCGAGCTCCTTGAGGAGATCGTCCGGATAATCAAGCGATCCGTCGGCCAGAATGTCGACCTCGCTTGATTTGAGAATGCGAAAGCCCCGCAACCGGCCATTCAGTTTATCGATATAGCGGATCTGTGCCCAAAGATCCGCGACGGAGACGCCGCGCGCGATTTTTAGGCTTTGCGAGTGGTCGCTGATCCCGACATACTCATAGCTGAGCTTTCGCGCGGCATCCGCCATCGCCTCAATCGAATCGCTACCGTCGCTCGCAAGCGTATGCGCATGTAGATCCCCTCGGAAGTCAGGGCGCGTGACGAGCTTCGGAAGCTGGTTGCTCTTCGCCTGTCGCACTTCGTCGCGGCCCTCGCGCAGTTCCGGGTCAATCACCGACAATCCAAACTTGTGGTAAAGCGCCGTTTCAGTCGGAAATAAGTCCGCCTTCAGTTGCCGGAAGGGCCCTGTCACGGCGGTGATCTTGCGCAGGTGCGCCCTTGAGCCCGTGCAGGCCACCATGTGAAATCCCCAATCCTTTTTAGTGGCCCGCTGTAGCCGCAGCCGTATGCCCGACGACAAAGCGAAGAGCGCCATCTGTGCCTGTAATTGTAACAGCGGCGTGCGGCCGCCATAGCGTTGCATACGCGCAACCACGCCAGGAAAATCATCCGTCTCGATCACGAACACAAGTTCCTCGATCACTTCGACGCGCCGGCGGTAGTCCCCGGCGGCCTCCGCCCGCCGCGCCTTGCATGTTCCTACCAGGAAGGCCTCGATCGCATCGCGCAGATCGTCAGCATGGTACAGGAGCATGGCGTGCGTTTGTGTCACGCCCTGCCGCACATGTTGCGCCAGCCGCGGTCCAAGAGCCTTCTCGATCGCGCCGTTTTCAAGCCGGGATTTGAGTTCATCCACCGAACTGATACCCAGCTTCTTGTAGATCCGCATCACGCGTTTCGGATCGAGACGCGGATAGGCGCTGAGGTCGGCCAGAGCAGGCGTGGCCTGCCCCCGCAGTTTTTCCAGCTTGGCCAGCGTGCCCGTCAGTACGATTTCGCGAATGGCCGCAGCGATGCCTTCGCCAATTCCGCCAAAGCGCGTCAGGTCAGCTTCGTCGCGCACCATCTCATCGAGGCTTTCCGCAAAGGTTCGGATGCGAGCGGCGGCGCGCCGATACGCTTTCACCTTATACGGATTTCCCTTCTGCGTCGAAAGCAGCTGCGCGAGCCTGGCGAGACGATCCGCGATTTCGGCGTTGCTCAAGCCTCTCGGCGGCTCAGCCGGCTTTATGTCAGCGTCCATCGCCGTTCCGTTTCCGTTGTCGCAGCCTTCGGGCCAAGTTCAATGGCCACGCCCGGACCAGCGGCCCGCCGGCTCCGAAAAATGGATCCGTCGAAGGCAGCTCTACCTTGGGCACACTTCGCCCCTTTCGCTTCATATCGTAATGCGACTGTCCGCGAGGATAAGCGCCAATCACCTTTAATCCCTTATCGTCACCGACACGCCTGTGACCGACGCCGGCCGGCAGGATGACCATGTCCCCGGCCTTAAGCCGTAACAGCGAGCCGGCCTCGCCGCCGAGCCTGAGATTCACGCGACCTTCCGCGATACCAAGGACCTCATGGGCGTTCGAATGGAAATGCGTGTAGTCGTAGATCGTGTCCGTCCAGAGCCCCGTCCAGCCGTTATACCTGAATCGCTCGCGGAACAGCTTGGCCTTCTCCGCCGTATTTAGGGCCAAGACGCCACGATAGACCAGCACGGGCAATGTATTGTTCGGAACATCTTCCGCCTTCCCGAAATAAATTTTGCGCACATTCTCATGCACAGCCTTAAGTTGTTCGAAACACCGCGGCTCTCTGTTGCACAACCAGCCTTAACCAACTGACGAGAAAATGAGTAGAGGCAATGGGATAAAACGAGTGCCGTTGAATGGACCTGAAGGCGGAGGTTTGGCTCCCCGAGCGCGACACTGCTAGAAATGGAAATGACCGACTTGTCCAGAGACGGCTGCATCCCGTTGATACAGAGTATACTTGGGTAAATCCGAGGCCGTCGTTTACTGGCTGAAACATCCGGCGTTCTCTTAAATAGGAATAACTTGGGCTGCCGGATCGAGACGCCGCAGATCATTCGGATCGCTCGTCACGATGGGGTCTCGCCGCTCCCTGGCGAGGATTACGACCGAAGCGTCGATGACATCCGGCGAGTTTGCGGCGGCGCAGAGTTCTCCACACGAACGGGCAAGCTGGTCATCAAGAGGAACAATCTCCACTTCCTCGCTACGCAAGAATCGCCCTAACGCAACCTGAACGCGGCCATCGCGCCAAGCTTGTCCCACCACGCCAGCCGGCACTCGAAAAGCCCGGCGTTGTTTTAACGCCCGATCGACCAAAGCGATTAGGCGCTTGTCACCGCGATCCAAGGCGATCAGCGCGCCAGCATCCATCACTATCCCCGCGGCGGTGCGAGTGCGCGCTTTGCCCATTTGACATCCTCCGCGGCAGGCTTGCCATGTTGTTCGATCAGATCCCTCACCAGCTCGCGAAGCGATTCGCGCCTCTCGTGTTCCGCCAGGACTCGCGCGATATAACCTGAAACCGAATCGGCTCGCCCGGTTCGAACTTCCCGGTGGACTCTCACCAACTGATCTTTGGGCAAACTGATGGCGATCTTCGACCTGGTCATACCAGGATCATACCACGCTCGAAGAGGCCACCTCAGACGAGCGCGACGTGTTGATTCAGCCGTGGCGGTCCAATCTGCGGAATGGCAAGTGAGTCGACTGCGTTAACAACCCCGGGTCGGTGCGTTTGTGTAGCTGCTGGGTTTGGCTCCCCGAGCCGACATTGCAAGAAATAGGCACTCTCGACGCGCCGATACGTGTCTGGGAACTCTGGACTTGTCGTAGAGTTCGGTAAATATTCACACGAGGGGGGATTGGCTCTCGACAACTTGTCTCTGTGATGGCGCTGGCGTTGACAGCTTGCGAAGCGCGCCGGAACAGCAGCTCATGGAGCCGATCTCGGAAACGTATCGTTACATCGTCCGTTCGGTGGGCGTTCGGAGTGGCCATGCCATCGTGGAAGGCATCCGAACTGCCGTTCACGATGTCATTGGCTTGCTTCAAAATGGTGAAACAGTTTAAACGATGACGGCAAACTGCTTCCCGCAACTCACTCGATCGCAGGTTTACGAGTGTCTCGCTTACTACGAAGACCACCGCGGCCAGATAGACTTGCTCGTTGCCTCGGCAAATGGCCCGCACGTCTGAGTGAAGTTCCTGCTCTATCACGACGTGCCCGAGGCTCTGTGCCATTTGCTCGAACAACTCGGCCACGAGGTCATCCTCTTGCGAAAACCCCTTCCAGGAGATGCCTCCGACGAAGACGTACTCCAGTTTGCCCACGAGCGCGGCTGCTATTGACGTGCAACCGGGATGACTTTCTCCATCTCGCAACAAAGCAACGCCGTCACGGCATCGTGATCGTCATTCGCCGGCGGACGCGGGCTGCCGAACGGGCCGTTGTTTCGACTCCTGGAGGGCGCCGGAGAGACTGGTCTCAAGAACAACATCAACTTCGCCTGACTACGGTTGATGATTCGTGGCAGTTAACGATTGAGTGGGGCCTTTTTGTAGGCAGGTAGGGCACCCTAGCATCGACTTCCAAAAAAGTACCCAGTTTTCGCCGTCAAAACAGAAGAAGAACAGAAGGTGGCTGGTGTCAGGACAGCGACTTACGCACTTCGTATGGAGATAATCGAAGATAACGGGAACGATAGTGTCCCGTGTCGCTCCGATGCTCGTCCCTGTTACTCGCCTGTTCGGAGTGAATCTAACTTAACTCTATTGCTGCCAACTAGGCCTCCTGTTTTTTGATCCCTGTTTCACAATCGAGGGCGCTTCTAGGCATAACGGAGAAGTGCCTTGAAGCCGTAATCCATGTGCATTTGGATATGGCAGTGGAACAGCGTCAGGCCGGGCTGATCCGCCGTGAAATCCACGCTGGCGCGCCCGTACGTAGGCACGACGACGGTATCCTTAATGACGCCAGAAGTAGATTTGCCGTAAATCTCGGTGATCTCCAGTTGGTGGCGATGCAAGTGTAGCGGATGCGAATCGTCGGTGCGGTTGTGAAACGTCAACCGGTATCGCGTGCTCTGCTTGAGTACAAATTCCTGGTCGTGCGGATACTGTTTGCCGTTTACTGTAAAGCTGTTGTATTTGCCGGCGCCGCGTGGAACCTTTTCGAACAGCATGTCGATTTTCTCCGTAGGAGCGGCTGCCGATGACGGCTTGCCAAAGATAGTGTAGTTCCAGTTGGATTTAGACGGCGCCGTCCACTGCGGGGTGCGGTGCTGATTCGCGTACTCGACGACAATTCCGAGTCCGCCCTCGCGTACCGGATCTTCGGGCGCGCCCAGGATCCAGACTCCTGGCTGATTCATCTCCACGATGGCATCGATGCGTTCGCCCGGCCCGATCATCAGCACGTCCACGGCTGCGGGGGTCGGCACTGGATTCCCATCCAATGCGATTACATTGAATTTGTGGCCCGGCATGGCCAAGTGACGATTTTCGATCGCGCTCGCGTTCAGAAAATGAAACAGGACGCGCTCGCCAGGTTTCACACGAATGGGCTCGCCTGCACCAAGCGCCCTATCGTTGATGGAATAGAGGTCGGCCGCGACTTCCAAACCGGGCTGCCGCGTATCCATTACCGCTGGCTTCTCCGGTTGCGCACCAGTTGGGTCGAGATCATCGTTATCCATGGCCTGAGTGGTGAAATAGGGCTCCCAATCGCGTAGCGCGAGATAGTGTTCCTGGTCGAACGCCCCGGGGCTGTTCGCTCCCTCGACAACCAGAAAGCCGTACATCCCTGTGTAACTGCCGCGATGCAGGTCGTCCATGGACATCGTGTGCGTGTGATACCAGCGCGTGCCGGCGGGCGTCGGCGTGAATTGATACTTGCGGCTTCCGTGCGCTGGCACTGCGGGCGTGCCTTCCTCCTCGGAACCATCGACGTCGGCGGGAATGAGCAATCCGTGGAAATGCACATATTCGGGAACATCGGTGTCGTTGATGACATTCACGCTCACCGGCACACCTTCCTTCATTCGCAGAAGCGGCCCGGGGGACGTGCCGTTGTACCCGATCGTGCTGATGATACGATTGGGCGCGAGTTCGACGGTAATGGGAGCGATGCGCAGCGTGAAATCGGTCTTAGCCACGTCTGCCGACGCGGTTGGCGCGAGAAAAGATTGCGTTTGCTGGCTGGCCAGCGGACGCCCAGCGGCGGCCAGACCAGCTAGTTTGAGGAATTCGCGTCGTTGCATGAGGGAGTGGAGGAAAACAACCTTCGACCATGGTACCGCCTGGAATTCGCTCGCGCGTGCCTGGGCGGATGGCCCGCACAGTGGAGATATCGGCTCGGTTTTGCTACGCTTCTAAAGCCACCTGAGGATAATTAGGTTATGAAGCTGGCGTGGCGCATCTCGAGCTTACCAATCCTGCTTTTGCCTGCAGTAGGCCTGTTTGCGTTTCAATTCGGCGGCTATCGGCGCTACCAATACAATTCAGGACCGAACGTTCCTTCGGAGTTTTATTGGACGCGCCTACAATACACCTCTGGCTTCTCCGGGGGGAGCCGCTACGGCTTTCGCTTCTTTGGTGGCGGTTGGTCGCGAGACTATCCCAAAGCGGACAATGATTGCCTCATTGCGCTGCGGCGCCTGACGCGCATCAACTCGCCTTCACCGCTCAATGTCGCCGATCTGACCAGCGATCACCTTTTCGACTACCCCTGGATCTACGCCGTCGACGTTAACACATGGACTTTCACCGAACAGGAAGCCAAGCGCCTGCATGACTACCTTCTGAAGGGCGGTTTCCTGATGGTGGACGACTTTCATGGCACCGACGACTGGCAGCATTTCATGGCCGGCATGCGCATGGTGCTGCCGGATGCAGTGGTGGAGGATCTCAAGGACGAAGACGAGATCTACCACGTGTTGTACGACATTAAAGAAAAGTTTCAGATCCCGAGCGAGGTGTATGTCAACACAGGCCGAACGTATGAGAAGGATGGCTACGTGCCTAAATGGCGCGCGATTCGCAGCCCCCACGGACGCATCATGGTCGCCATCTGCGCCAACATGCATCTGGGCGATGCTTGGGAGTGGGCCGACGACCCCGCCTATCCTGAGAAATTTTCCGGCCTCGCTTTTCGCATCGTATTGAACTACATCGCTTATTCAATGACGCATTAAACAAGCCGCGCTCCCTTGGTACAATCGGCGGACAGCCTCGATGTTCGAGTTTTTTCTTAAATATCCACGTTCCGTGTACGAGCGCGGCCAATTCGCCCTGCTGGGCGCCGGCCCAAAATGGTTGCTAGTACTCCTGATCGCAGCGGCGGCCACAGTTCTCGCGTGGCTCATCCGCCGGAACCTCAGCCAAGCAGCTCCGGTCATGCGCGGTTGGAGGTCGTGGCTGGTCTGGGGACTGCAATCCTTAATCGCCGCCATTCTGCTCGTGCTGTTATGGCAGCCGGCCATTACCGTCGCCGAGCTAAAGCCGCAGCAAAACATCATCGCTGTCCTGGTGGATGACTCGCGCAGCATGGCGATCACCGAGGATGGCTCCACGCGCGAGGTACATGCAGTAAAAGCGTTGCAAGACGGAGCCCTGGCGAGCCTCAACCGCAGTTTTCAGACGCGCCTTTACCGCGTCGACGAAGTCGCCGCGCGCATTGACAGCGTGAACACGCTGAAACCGGAAGCGTCCTCAACGCGCCTCGGCGACAGCCTGAAACAGTTGACCGCCGAAACGTCGGACCTGCCGATCGGCGCTGTGGTACTGCTCTCGGACGGCGGTGACAATACGGGAACCATCAACGCCGAAGCCATCAACGCGCTGCGCGCCCGCCACATCCCGGTTCACACCGTGGGCTTCGGACGTGAGCGCGCCCAGCACGACGTCGAACTGGATGATGCCGTGATTGCGCCTCGAGCTTTGGCCGGATCTCGGCTGGCCGCAAAGATCATTTGGCATCAGCGCGGGTATAACGGTGCACGGCTGAACCTCACCGTGCGCGACATCAGCAGCAACCCAGCCAAAGTTCTGACTTCGCGGACTGTCAACGGTGGCCCTGATGGGAATCTGCAAACTGAGAATCTGATGTTTGACGTGGGTGGCGCGGGAGCCAGAACCCTCCAAATCTCGGCCGCTCCCCTGCCAGGCGAGGAGAACACCGCCAACAACACCCTAACGCGCGTTGTAAACGTCAGCTCCGAGGCGCGGCGCATTCTCTATATCGAGGGCGAGCCGCGTTGGGAATACAAGTTCATTCGCCAAGCCGAAGAAGACGACCGCATGGTGCAGGTCGTCTCCATGGTCCGCACCAGCCAAAACAAAGTTTACCGCCAAGGCATCTCCGATCCACAAGAGCTTGCCGAAGGCTTTCCTACGCGCGCGGAAGACCTCTTCGCGTACCAGGGATTGATCATCGGTTCGGTGGAGGCCGGCTATTTCTCTCAGAATCAGCAACAGCTGATCCATGAATTCGTGGACCGGCGCGGCGGAGGGCTGCTTCTGCTCGGAGGACAATTTTCACTCGCCGACGGCGGCTGGAACGCGACCAATCTGACCGATCTGATGCCCACTACGCTCCCAACTCAGGCCGGAACTTTTCATCGCGAGCAGGATCCGAGGAACGGTACCACCCACACCTTCGCCGAACTGGCGCCGAGCGGCGCCGACAGCACGGTTACACGTCTGGTCGACGACTCTGCCGCGAATGCCGAAAAATGGAAAAAGCTTCCTTACTTGATGGATTACGAAGATCCGGGCACCCCTAAGCCGGGGGCCACTGTTCTCGCCAATATGGTTACGCCCGAAGGCCGGAGGCTTCCTTTGCTAATCACCGAGAACTTCGGCCGCGGACGTAGCGCCATCATGGCGACCGGAGGCAGCTGGCGTTGGCAGATGAGTTTGCCCCTCGGCGATACCGCGCACGATTTGTTCTGGCAGCAGCTCCTGCGCTGGCTGGTATCCGATACACCTGGCCACGTCACAGCTTCCGTGTCGTCCCAGGTACTACTGGACAACGGGGCTGTCGCTCTGAATGCCGAGGTTCGCGATCCGCAATATAATTCCGCCCGCGACGCTAGAGTGGAAGCGCATATCCTGGGTCCCGGCGGCGTCAGCGCATTGGTTCAGATGACCCCGGCGCCCGATAATCCGGGTCAATTCCAGGCCTCATGGTCGGCTCCTAAACCCGGCGCTTATCTGACGGAGATCACGGCCCAGCGCACGGACCCGAATACGCGCACGGTTAAGGAGTTGGGCCGCGACGTATTGACTTTTCAGCGCATGGACGGCGTAGCGGAAAATTTTCACACGGAGCAGAATCGCGAGCTGCTCGAACGCCTCGCAACACAAACCGGCGGCAGGTACTGGACTCCGTCGGATCTTGGCAAGCTCGCTAGTGTAATTCCGTACTCTGAAGCCGGCGTGACGGTTCGCGAGACCAAGGATCTTTGGAATTTGCCGATAGTGTTCTTCGTACTGATGGTGCTGCGCTTCTCCGAGTGGTGGTTGCGACGGAAATGGGGGATTGTCTGATGGGACTTTTCGCTCCCTGGTTTCTGGCGGGACTTGCCGGCGTGGCGCTGCCGCTTTACCTGCACTTATTGAAAAAGTTGAAAAGTACACCGCGGCCGGTGCCGTCGCTCATGTTCTTCGAATCCCGGACCATCAGCTCGACGCGTCATCGGCGGCTGCGCTATTACCTGTTGCTGTCTCTGCGACTGGCTTTTCTAGTGCTGCTGATTCTAGCCTTTGCAAATCCCTTTATTAATCGCAATGCCGACGCCTTCACCGCGAACCGCCTGATGCTCGTGGTTGTGGATAATTCTTTCAGCATGCGCTCCGGGACGCGCTTGGCCGATGCCAAAGCCGCCGCGCTGCGGACGCTTTCTTCGAAAGGCGCCGCGCGCGCGCAAGTGGCCGCGTTCGGCTCGCAGTTTCAGCTCATGAGTCCGCAGCCCACGGAGGATCAATCTGCATTACGTGCCGCTGTGGAAGCTATTCAGCCGGGCGATGGCCACGGCAACTTCACGGAACTGGCGCATGCAGTTCGTGGTATGGCCGATTCCGTCCGGACGCCCATCGAGCTCGACTTGTTCAGCGACATGCAACGCAGCGAACTGGCGGACACATTTTCCGACATGGCCCTGCCCGGCAATGTTCAACTGGTGACGCACGCGGTTGTCCGCAAAGCGCAACCGAACTGGACCGTTGAATCCGTCGAGGCCCCCGGACAGGTTTGGGGCAAAGATGGAAAACCGGTTCACGTCCAGGCAGTGATCGTCGGATATGGCACGCCTGCCGCTCGTCGCACCGCCTCGCTGGTGGTAAACGGTAAGACCACGGCCACGAAGAGCGTGGATGTGGCCGCCAATGGACGCGCGACCGTCGATTTTCCCGCGCTCGAAGTACCATACGGCTTCAATCGGTGCGAGGTCCGAATCGACTCCGCCGACGCCTTCGCAGCCGATGACTTGCGCCGCTTTGCCGTCGAACGCTCCGACCCACAAAAAGCCCTGCTGATCCACAACTATGGCGACAGCCGATCGCCACTGTACGTCCGGGCGGCCCTGTCCTCGGCCGCGGAATCCGCCTTCATCCTCGAATCGATCGCGGTAAACGAAGCCGCCGACCGTAAGCTGTCGAATTACGCCTTCGTCATTCTGTCCGATGTCAATTCGGTGCCGTCGATTTTGGAGAATTCACTCACGCAATATGTGCGCTCGGGCGGCAGCCTCTTCATGGCCGCCGGAACGTCGGCGGGCAGCCGCTTGAAGATTCCTGTCTTGGACGCCCGCATCGTCCAATCGCACGATTACAGCCGCGTTCCCGATCGATTCATGAGGGTCGGCTCCAGCGACGCGTCTTACCCTGCTGTTGCCAAAGGCGGATTGCCGGACGTGAAGTTTTTCTATGCGCTCGATGTCGAGCCCGGCGAAGCTCGCGTGGTCGTTCGCCTGACCGACCAGACCCCGCTGCTGCTCGAGAAAAACATCGGCGAGGGGCGCGTGGTCTTGTTCACGTCGGGACTCGACAATCTGACCAACGATTTCCCGCTGCAGCCCGCCTTTGTTCCATTCATCGAGCAGACCGCGCGCTATCTTTCGGGTAGCGAACGTGAGGGCGGCGCGCGCACGGTGGATTCCTACTTCGAGCTTCGCAACGCCGCCAAGCAGTCCCAATCCCAGCGCGTCGAGGTCACGGATCCTGAAGGCAAGCGCCCGCTCAGCCTGAGCGAGGCAACTTCCGCGCAATTGTTCCGCCTGACCGAGGCAGGCTACTACCAGTTCCGCCTAGCTAACGGCCGGCCGGATGAAGTTGGGGTGAACCCCGATCCGAAGGAGTCGAACCTCGACGTGATCCCCGACGATGTTTTATCGCTATGGCAAGGCAAGAAAGAACAAGCGCCGGCGGAAGCGTCCGCGGCCGCTAAATCATCGCCGCGCAAAGTGCCGCAAACGCTCTGGTGGTACGTGATGCTACTCGTGTTCGCCGCCGCTATGGCGGAATCGGGATTGGCCAGCCGCTACCTGGGCACCGCGCGCGAGGAATAGCAAACCCCTCGAGTTCCCACGAACTTTATCCATGCGTTAATCTTGAGGCCATTCGATATGGGCTGCTAGCTCCCGTCGGCTGCGATATGCTTTATGTGTTAAGGCAGCCCGTTCGAGGACCCATGAGTATCCACGAGCAGCTTCACGCATACATTTCGGAACTGGAACACCGTCTGCGTTGGAGCGCCGTGCTGCGCGGGCTCGCCATTCTCACCGGCGGCGCTTTGGTTGCCACGTTGGTGTTGGTCACCATCGCCAATGCGCGCGCGTTTTCGCACGGAAGCGTGACTTCCGCGCGTTTCGGACTGATCCTGATTCTCGCCATTGCAGCAGCGGCTGGACTCGCCGTGCCTTTGCGCCGCCTGACCCGCCGCCGCACGGTAGGAATCGCCGAGGCCGCTTTTCCGCAGTTCGAGCAGCGCTTGATCACGTTCGTGGAGCGCGATAGCCGCGATCCTTTTGTCGAACTGCTGGCTGGTGACACGCTCAATGTCATTCAGTCCGCCCAGCCCAAACAACTGGTCACCGACCTCCGGCTATGGGTGCCGCTCGGAACCAGCCTGGCGTCCTTCGCCATTTTGGTTTGGCTGATTATGGCCGGCCCGGGCTTTCTCGGCTATGGCGCGTCGCTGCTATGGACCGGTTCCCATCGCGACAAGCCAGCGCTTTACGATTTGCGCATCGCGCCGGGAGACGCCGTGGTGCGCCGCCACGCCGACCAGATTATTTCCGCCATTCCGACAGGCCTCAAATCGCCTAGTGTCAGGTTGCATGCACGTTTTAAAAGTTCTTCCCGCTGGGAAGAGATTGCGATGCAGCCTCAGGCCGCCGGCAGTTTCGCGGGCGGATATCAATTTCTGTTTGCCGGCTTGCTCGAGCCCGTCGAGTACTACGTCACAGCGGGAGCGATGACATCGAAACACTACAACATTCGCGTCACCGATCTGCCGGCCGTGAAGCAGATCCGCGTGACTTACCATTACCCCGCCTGGACTGGCATGCCGTCGGAGGTGGACGAGCGTGGCGGCGATCTACGTGCTATCGCCGGAACGCAAGCCGAACTGGATGTGTCTACCGACCGCCCGCTCGAAGGCGGCCAGCTCCAGCTCGATAGCGGCCAGAAGATCCAGCTTACGGCCGGCCAGAATAACGTCTATCACGGCGTCATCAAAATGGATCAGGACGGCGTCTACCACGTCGCGGGCCTTGAACAGGGCCAGCCGGTGCGAGTTAGCGAGGATTTCTTCATCGAAGCCCGCAAAGCGAACCCGCCGCAAATTGTATTGGTGCGCCCCGGACAGGGCGACTATCATGCCAACCCCATCGAAGAGGTGACCGTAGCCGCCAAAGCGACCGACGAGTATGGTCTCAAAAGCGTCGATCTGCATTATTCGGTGAATGGTGGTCCGGAAAGCACGTTGGACCTGCTTAAGCAAAAGAACGGAAAACAAGCCGAGGGCTCGGCCACGCTTGCGCTCGAAGACTTCAAACTCGTTCCCGGCGACGTTGTGAGCGTCTATGCCACTGCGAAGGACGCCAATGCGGAGTCGCACACCGACATGATCTTCATCGAGGCCGATCCCTACGAACGCGAGTTTTCGCAATCGCAAGCGAGTGGCGGTGGAGCCGGAGGCGGGGGAGGCGGCGATCAGACCCCGCAGATCTCGCAGCGCGAAAAGGAAATCATCTCTGCCACCTTCAAGCAACAGGCCGATAAGAATTCGACCCAGCAGCAAGCCGCCGATATTTCGAAACTGTTGTCTCAATCTCAAGCCACTCTGCGCGATCAGTCGGTTACCCTCTCCGGCCGGTTGCAGGCGCGCGAACTGACCGACGAGGTGCAGGCCATCGGCGACTTCCAAAAGGATATGCTAGCCGCGGCCCGAGCCATGGATCCGGCGGCGCAGCAATTGCGCGAGCAGAAATGGAAAGACGCCATTCCCAATGAGCAAAAGGCTCTGCAATTCCTCCTGCGTGCTGAAGCCACGTTCCGAAAGATTCAAGTTGCGTTCGGCGCGCGGGGCGGCGGAGGAGGCGGAGGCGGTGCAGCGCGCGATCTCGCCGCTCTCTCCGATCTGGAGCTGGACACGGAGAAAAATCAATACGAGACGCGAAAGGAGGCGGCGAGCGCCGATCAACAAGAAAGGCAAATCGAAGACGCGCTCAAGAAGCTCGACGAACTGGCCAAGCGCGAGCAAGACCTGGCTCAGCAGCAACGCAGCGGTACCCAAACCGCGGAGCAAAAGTGGCAACAGGAAATGTTGCAACGCGAGGTCGAGCAGCTCCAGCGGCAGATGGAGCAGCAGCTCTCGCAAATGACCCGGCAAGGTCAAACCGGCCAACGCGGCTCACAGTCAGGCGGTTCGCAATCGAGCAGCAGCGGCAGCCAATCTGGCGGACAGGACAGCGGCACGAATTCGCAGCAGTCTTCCAGTCGAGCCGATCAAACCCGCCAACAGGCGGCCCAACGAGCTCTGGATCGTTTGCGCCAGGCCAATGACGACATCCGGCGTGCCGCTTCGCAGAGTGCCAGCGCGGCTGATGCCCGCCGCGCGGCCGACCGGTTGCGAGAAGCTTCCGATCTGCTCGGCGGTCTTGAACAGCAGGATGCGGCCGGCCGTCTGAATTCTATGGCCCAGACCGCGGATCAGTTGGCGGCTCAGCAGAAAAAACAAGCCGATCACGTGCGCGATTTGATGGCCCAGGCTAATAGCGCTCGCGCCGCTGGCAAGCAGCCAGCTTATCCTGGGCGCGAGGACGTCGATAGGATGGTCAACGACCGTCAAAAAGTGACTGACGATCTTGCGCACCTTACGCAACAAATGCGCGATGAGGCGCGCGAACTTGCCCCCACCCAACCGGGCGCGTCGGGCAAATTGCGCGGCGCTCTCCAGACCATGGACGATCGCGATCTCAACACGCGCATGCAACGCAGCTCGGATTGGCTCCGGACAGGCAATTTTTCCGATCAAGCCGAAACCGACCTCACTAGCGATTTGCAGAAGTTGGGCCAACAGCTCAAAGACGCGGCACGGGCATTGGGCTCGGGGGAGCGCGCTTCTAAGGATGCAGCGATCAACCGTGCAATGGACGATCTTGCACGTTTGCGCGACCAGCTCGCAGGCCTCGGTGGCAATCCTAACGGGCAACCTCGACCGGGCCGGTCGGGTCCTGCCGGTCAACAGTTCCAAGCCAACCCGCTGTCGCGCGGCGGGCAATCCGGTCAGGGGGGCCAGCAGCAAAATTCGCCCGGCGGCCAGGCTGGACAAAACGGGCAAGGCGGCCAGCCCGGAGCATCCGGCCGGATGGCCGGTCAAATGAATGGCGTCGGTAATCGCATGGCAGGCCCGGCGGGCAACGCCGGCGGCGATAATCGCGACGGTCGCATCCAAGGCGCGTGGAACTCAGGCGATAATCGCTTCGACAATCGCCGAGCCGCTATCTCGCAACAACCCGGGCCCAATCCTGCGGATACGCAGCACGAGATTGACCAAGGATTGGACCTTCTGAACTCGGTTCGCGCTGTCGTGCAGGACAACCCGGAAGCAGAGCGCGAACTGCAAACCCTCATCGAACAGATGCGCAATCTGGATCCCAGCCGGTTCCCCGGGAATCCTGGCCTGGTCGAGCAGATGCATCAAAAGCTCATCAGTGACGTGGACGCGCTGGAACTGCGACTTCGCCATGAACTCGAAGACAGCCGCGGCGGCACGATTCGAAGCGCCGATCCGGCCAAGGTTCCGGCCGGCTACCGCGACTCCGTTGCCGAGTACTATCGAAAGCTCTCCAGCGGCCACTAGCCTCAGTGATCTTGACGCGGCACTGTTACCGCGTTCGCAATTACGTCCCTCCGGGAGGTGAGCAATGTTGAAATTTTTCGCTAATATGTGGCGCCTGGTGGCGGGCTGGATGGGCCGTCGAACGTCTGCGCCTCCAACAGTGACATATCGTCGCGCAAATCTACATGGTCGTCATCGATAGATCGTCTGGCCAAACGCAATATCGTTCAGGCGGGTGCGGCGCGCGTGGTAGTCGCTTCGATTGGAAACGCTTCAATCCAGTACCGGATTGAAATACTTCACCATGGCCTTTGTGGTTGCCCGGAGCACGTGCGAGGCCGCGTGGGGCGGCATCATTCCGCTTTCTGAAAACTTCGCTCTCGCCGACGTTGCGAGCTTGCGGAGTTTTGGCGGCGACATTATCGTTTCGTTCGGCGGGGCGAACGGCATCGAATTGGCTCAATCCTGCGCCACGGTACAGGCATTGGCTGCCCAGTATCAGGCGGCTATCGATCGTTACAATCTCACGCGCGTTGACTTCGATATAGAAGGCGCCGCAATCGGCGATGCGGCTTCCATCGACCTGCGAAACAAGGCCATCGCCCATCTCCAGCAGACGGCCACGTCCAAAGGACAACCTCTTATCGTCCAGTACACGCTCCCGGTGCTCCCGACCGGCCTCACTGCCGACGGCGTGAACGTCCTTCGAAACGCATTACAAAATGGCGTGGATATCGGTGTTGTCAATGTGATGGCGATGGACTACGGCGGTCCGGCCGTTGCCAATCCGAACGAAATGGGTCAAAACGCGATCGCAGCCTTGAACGCCACCTTTAACCAGCTCCAGGCGTTGTATGGGCAGACTAAAACCCCTGCGGAATTGCATGCGATGCAAGGTGTAACGCCAATGATCGGCTTGAACGACGTACAGCCCGAAGTCTTCACGCTCGCAGACGCCCAAACGGTTTTACAGGCAGCCGAAAACAACCGGATCGGCCTCATTTCGATGTGGTCGCTGGGACGCGACCAAACCTGTCCCGGAACTCCGCAGGTTTCCAGCACATGCAGCGGCATACTGCAAGGCCAATATCAATTCTCGACTACCTTCAACCCATTCTAAATGGCTGGTGCTTCGAAGTTTAGGGCCACACCCGCCGAGTCTCATACGTATTAGTTCATAAGAACGCCGTACGACTAATCAAATCGCCATAACATCCTGTTAGGATATTAGGGTCCGAAGTGGGAGGACGTTTTTGAGAAGCGGAGCGCAAGCAGGCGCAGAGGCGCTCGTGCAACTTTTCGCAGATTTTCGAAGTGGCGACAAAACTGCCACGAATCGCCTCGTAGCCGTACTTTATCCCGAGCTACGGCGTATCGCTGCTGCCCAAATGCGCTCCGAGCGAGCGGAGCACTCCTGGCAGCCTACTGTCCTCGTAAATGAACTGTACCTTGAGCTGCTCAAGGTAAAGTCCTTTCAGTCCGGCCGCGCACACGCCGACGGGCAAGACAAAGAAGCGTTTTTCTCGTTAGCCGCTCACATGATGAAGCGGCTTTTGATTCACCATGCCCGGCCTCTTGCCGCGCGGGCAACTAAGGTGCCCGTCGACGAAAGCCTGGACGCGGGCGACGCGGATTTCTGCCGCCTGCAGGAAATTGAGGACCTGCTGGGGCATCTGGCGAAGATCGATCCGCGCCTTCGAAGCGTAGTCGAAATGAAGGTATTCGAAGACTTATCGATCGCAGAAATTGCGGCACAGCTCAACTGCTCGCCCCGAAGCGTGGCGCGCTACTGGAGTTTCGCACGCCAGTGGCTCAAGGAACGTTTGGGAACACAGCCGTGACAGAGGAGCAGTGGCGCCTTGCGTGGCGTCTATGTCAAGAAGCCAGTGGGCTGTCGGGCGACGAGCGTGAGGCGTTTCTTAGCTCTGCGGAAGCCAATTCCGAAATAACGCGTCAGGTTCGTTTGATCCTGGACGAATCGACCATGGCGCGGATCAAGTTCAGCCTGGGACACGGCGCGGAGGTCGGCCGATATAAGGTCTTAGAAAAGCTCGGGGAGGGCGGAATGGGCGAGGTCTATTCAGCCGAAGACACTGAGCTGGGGCGCCGAGTTGCCCTTAAATTCCTCTTAGCGGATGGCAGTTCGAGTCCCGCCGCGGCGGAGCGCTTTATTCGCGAGGCTCGCGCCGCCTCCGCACTCAACCATCCGAACATTGTCACCGTGTACGAGGTGGTTCGCTCCGGAGTGGCATTGGCGATCGCGATGGAGCTGGTAGAAGGAATTTCGCTGCGCGAACTTTGCCGCCACAAGTTGCCAGTGGCGCGCACGGTCGTAATCGGGCGGCAGATCGCGGAGGCATTGTCGGCGACTCACTCGCGCGGAATCGTTCATCGCGACGTCAAGCCCGAAAATATCATGATCCGTCCTGATGGGTACTTGAAGGTACTCGATTTCGGACTGGCTCGCATGGGTTCTTTTGGAGCCGCCAAAAATGATCGCAATATCTCGAATAGCCTTCCCGCCGGCACGTGGCGATATATGTCGCCGGAACAAACGCGAGGAGAAGCGTTAGGGCCGGCCAGCGACATCTATTCACTCGGCTTGGTCCTGTACGAGATGTGCACCGGCACGCATCCATTCCCGGGGCAGAGCCCGATTGAAGTGGCCGCTGCCATTGCGTCCCAGAAACCCCCTCGCCCGTCCAGCCGCAATCCGGAGATTCCGACCGTGCTGGAAGGTCTCCTCGGGTCCATGCTGCAGCGGCAACCCGAGATGCGCCCGACCGCTGAACAAGTTGCGAGAACACTTCAGCGAGCCGAAGAAACACTCGTCTCGCCGGCACGAAAGACCCAACGCGCCGGATCCGTCAAACGCGCGTGGGTCACTGCTCTGATACTGCTATGCCTTGCCGGGATGATCGCTTTCGTGCGGCTATCCAACCAGATGCCCGGCAAACCGGCGGAAGGGTCAGGTCCGTTCCGTTACGATCCACTTAGCCCCGCAGCGACCGAAGAAGCATATCCCAGCATTTCCGCGGATGGTTCTACCATCGTTTATTCCGGCAAGGTAGGAAGTTTCTGGCACATCCTGGAGCGGAGGGGCACAGCGAAACCGGTTGACCTGACCCGTGATTCGAATTTCGACAACACGCAGCCGGCGATTTCAGCCGATGGGCGTACGATTGCGTTCCGCTCAGGCCGCGATGGGGGCGGCCTGTTTTTGATTGATGCTAGCGGCGCGAACCTCAGAAAGGTTTCCAACTTCGGCTACAATCCGGCCTGGTCCCCCGACGCTAAAAAGCTGGTGTTTGCGACCGAAGCCGTGCTCCGGCCGGACCAGCGCCTGGGTTTGAACAGCACGTTGTGGACGATCGCGGTGGCATCGGGGCAGCTCCAACAAATCTCGAGCGGCGATGCTGTACAACCGTGCTGGTCGCCGGACGGCAAGCGAATTGCTTTTTGGAAATCCTGGACCAACGGCGGCCGCGCGTCACACGATATCTGGACCATCGGAGTGGGTGGAGGTCCGGCACGCGCGGTCACCTCGGATGGAGCCGTGAACTGGTCCCCGAAATGGTCGCCGGACGGAAGGTATTTGTATTACCTGAGTGACCGCCGCGGTCCCATGAACCTTTGGCGAGTGCGGATCGACGAAGAAACCGGGGCGGTGCTGGGCCAGCCCGAGCCTCAGACTACGCCGGCTATCGACATGTCCGTGTTTTCGCTGGCACGCTCCAGCGAACGAATGGTCTATGAGAACCGGATCACTACTGGCCGAATCGTGAAGCTCAATCTTCAAACCGGAAAATCGGAGACATTGGTGGACTTCCCACCCAGCAAACAGCCAGTCGGGCCGGATCTATCGCCGGACGGCCGTTGGGTCACGTTTTACTCGTTGGGTAGCAGCGAGAACATCTATATTGTGGCGACGGACGGAACGCATCTGCGGCAATTAACTGAAAAATTTATGGACCGCGGCCCCCGCTGGTCACCCAACGGACGCTTGATCGCTTTCCGGTCCAGCCGCTCGGGCCGCCGGGAAATCTGGACCATCCACCCTGATGGCACCAACCTGAGACAGGTAACCAACACTGTTGGGCCAGAGCCAATTCAGCCCGTTTGGTCCCCCGACGGAACTCGCATTGCATACAATCGCGGCGATGGCGACTCGGCCATTTTGGACTTACGGACCGGAGTAACGAAGACCATTCCTGCGCCCGGTTTTCAAGTACGGCACTGGTCGGCAGATGGGTCGAAACTCCTCGGGCAGACGGCTGCCGCGGCTCAAACCATCGCGCCCATCATCGAATATGACCTGCAGACCGGCCGAACCAGGCAGCTCGGTTTTGGGAATTCGCAAGTGTGGGCGCCTGACGGCCGCTCCATACTATTCTCCCGAAGTGGGGAACTCTGGAAACTCGACACGTCCTCACGCAAACAACAGCTACTGACCGACGTCGACCCAGGTGTTCTGATCGGGCACCGCGCGTCCGCGGACATGAAGCTCGTTTGTTTAAGCGTAAGCCGCACCCAATCGGAACTGTGGATGCGGTATGTCGTCCGGTAGTTCCGGTTTGTGAGGGCTAATCTCCGCCCGGTAGGCCCACGAGAATCACGACGAGATCATACACTGCGGAACGACGGCGTGGTCGTTCTTCCTAGGATTGCATTCATAGGGCTGCAGCCTTGTCAGGGACCAATAAACAACCCGTATGTTTCGTTCGTCCGGTTCTCGTGTGCTGATCTTCATTTCGTTTTACTCCTTCACTGCGCCTCGCTCAACCCCTAACTTTCCGAACGAAGGGCGCACCCATCCCCGCTCGCGTTTCCTTAACTTCCCGTACTTCTGCGCGGCCAATGCCCGCTCTATCCACAGTTAGCGTTCCTCCCGCTCCCTGCTGGTGAACTCGATCGATTCGCTCGACCCTAGGCGCTCTTGGATCTGATCCCGGCTCAGCCTCTCGGCATTTGCATCCATGTTTGCACCCGGCCGAGCCACGCCTACCCCATTCTTCCTTTTTTCATACTCATCCGGCATCGGAAACTGCCTCGTCCCGCTCGCTGGTTTCATGCTCATCTTGCGTTGGACAATTCTGCTCCGGTGATTACCGTTGTAAAGAGCGCCAGTTTGGAGTATCTTCTATAACTCGGAGTTCCCATGGAAAGTGCACACATTCAAAAATATGACCGACAAGGCTCAGTGCATCTGGAAATCGATGCGGTGGTGGTCGGCGCCGGCTTCGCTGGACTTTACGCGCTCTACCAACTGCGCGAGCTAGGGTTCTCAGCGCGAATCTACGAGGCAGCGAATGGCGTCGGCGGCACCTGGTTTTGGAACTGCTACCCCGGCGCTCGCTGCGACGTCGAAAGCTTGCAGTACTCGTACTCCTTCTCGGAAGAATTGCAGCGGGATTGGCAATGGACGGAGCGCTATGCCTCACAGCCTGAGATCTTGCGGTATCTAAATCACGTCGCTGACCGCTTCGACCTCAGGCGGGACATCCAGTTTGACACGCGTGTGACGTCCGCGGCCTTCGATGAAATCAGGAACCGGTGGAATATTCGGACGGATCGCGGCGATAACGTCAGCGCCAAATATTGCGTGATGGCGACGGGTTGTCTTTCCGTTCCGAAGTTCCCCGAATACAAAGGACTTGGAACATTCCGAGGGCGCTCGTATCACACGGCTCAGTGGCCAAAGGAGGAAGTCGACTTTACCGGCCAGCGGGTCGGAGTAATTGGAACCGGATCGTCCGGTATACAAGCGATTCCTCTCATAGCCCGCCAGGCGGCGCAGCTCTTCGTTTTCCAAAGGACGCCTAATTTCAGCATTCCTGCGCATAATGGGCCGCTGTCTCCTGAGGTGACGGAAGACTGGGAAGCAAAGCGCGTCGAGTACCGTCAGCAGGCGCGAACTTCGCTTTTTGGACTCCTCATTGAACAGAATGCCAAATCGGCTTTGGACGTGGCGCCAGGAGAGCGGGAGAGCGAGTACGAGCGACGCTGGCAAAACGGCGGCCTCGCCATGTACGGAGCATACGCGGACCTCCTGTTCAACATTGACGCGAATGATACGGCTGCTGAATTTGTGCGGTCAAAAATTCGCAGTATGGTTCATGATCCAACAATGGCCGAGATGCTGGTGCCAAGAGGCTATCCTCTGGGAACGAAACGCATGTGCGTGGACACGGGCTATTACGAAACATTCAACCGGGACAACGTCACATTGATCGACACCCGAGCTACGCCGATCGAAGAAATCACTCCTGTGGGAGTGCGGACATCACAGGCCGAATACATGCTGGACAGCCTGGTATTTGCCACCGGTTTCGATGCAATGACCGGGGCATTAGGCAAGATCGACCTGCGGGGCAGAGGTGGGGTCAGTCTCAAGCAGAAGTGGTCGGCAGGACCTCGTACTTACCTGGGGATCACTATCGCCGGTTTTCCGAACCTGTTTTTGATCACCGGCCCGGGCAGCCCCTCGGTGTTCAGCAACATGGTGGTATCGATTGAGCAGCACGTTGACTGGATTGCTAACTTTCTTTCGTACTCTCGCCAACAACGGCTTGCGAGCATCGAAGCAACCGAGGAAGCCGAGAATGCATGGGTCGCGCACGTGAACGAAGTGGGCCATAGCACCCTATGTCCTTTGGCGAATTCCTGGTACATGGGCGCGAATGTCCCCGGCAAGCCGCGCGTGTTTATGCCTTATATCGGCGGGGTTGGCGCGTACCGGCAAAAGTGCGACGAGGTCGCAGAGCGCGGGTACGAGGGCTTTGCGATGCGCCAAGCGGCGGTAGCGTCGTAATTAGCATTAGCCTCTTGCAGTTCGCTGCTTTCGTGCAAACGCGTACTACAGGGCCTGTCGTTGCCGCCTGTTGGGGGTGCCTTGACGCCGAGCGGGATGGGGTGTATTCTTGCCCTCAATGCGATGAACAATATCGCGCCAGACAAACAGCAATGAATTGGTTCGTATCGCAACAGCTATCGGCGGACAGCATGGTTCAGGCTGGCCTTCCCTTCCTGGAAGTCTTTTGCGCCTTCGCTGGGGCCGTTGCGCTCCTGATGCTGTTAGCCGCAGTGCTGCATACAATCCTTGAGGTTCGTTCCTCGGGCGATCAAGTCGGCGAAGCGAAACTCCGCGCGCACCGTTTGTCCTCGCAAGGTCGGAGAAAACAAATCGCGCATCGTCAGGGTTGGATCTTGACTCGTTAACGCTACCGGGTGCCAACGGCCGTTAACTCGGAATCCGGCCGCCCAGCCGCAGCCACCAGCGGAAGGAGCGATGCCCGACATCGGCCGGCTCGCAGTACATCAATGGACAGCCACCCTCGATGCACTGAATAACGTGCTTCTTTCATTCATGGATCGCCTCTGGTGAGACGCTGCCGTGACCGAACGAGGTGTGACGCGGGAGTTTGCCGCGCGCCCGCTGTTTTGGGCAACTAGCTCTATTGATAATCCCGGGAGTGCATTTTCGGATGCGCAATTTCGATCAAACGAAGAGCCCGGAATAGCTGCATATTGGAGTTGTGCCGAGATAATCCTTAATGAGTCCGGTAGGAAAGGCCCTCTGGTTCGTCGAAACCCATTTTTTGAGCGAGATCACGTTGGAAGAGATCGCGCGTATTGCCGGTGTGTCCCGCTTCCATATGACGCGAGCCTTCGGCGATTCCACAGGTTACTCCATAATGCGGTACGTGCGCGGGCGTCGGCTCGCTGAGGCAGCGCGCACTCTCGCCGCCGGCGCACCTGACATCCTAGCGGTTGCCCTCGATGCGGGATACAGCTCTCACGAAGCCTTCACTCGCGTGTTTCATGAACACTTCGGCCTGACACCCGAGGCGATTCGCCAGCAGGGGCACCTCAGCAATGTCAATGTATTAGAGCCCATCAAGATGGAAGAAACGCTCAGAACTAGTCCGCCCGTCGTGCGATTTGAAATCGGAAGCGTTCTTCTCCTGGCCGGAATTGCCGAACGCTACACGTGCGAGACGAGCGCCGGAATCCCGTCGCATTGGCAGCGATTTCTGCCTCACCTTGGAACCATTCCCGGGCAAATCGGTATGACGGCGTTCGGTGTCCGGTACAACACCGACGATGAGGGGAATTTCGATTACCTGTGCGGTGTCGAAGTCTCGGATTTCTCGAGGCTTCCGCCGGACCTTACCCGCATCAGAATCTCGGCGCAGAAGTATGCGGTGTTTTCCCACCGTGAGCACATCTCCACGATCCGGAGTACCTGGAACACGATCTGGAACAAGTGGCTGCCGGAATCGGGACATGAAGTCGCCGATGCGCCGGATTTCGAGCGGTATGGTGAAGGGTTTGATTCAATGACCGGAAACGGTGGCCTTGAGTTATGGATCCCCATCAAAGCATGAATTTATTCAGGAGCACAACTATATGAAATCCCATCCGGCATCGCAGATCACTGGGTTTGAGAGCATTACCGAAGTAGGTGACTTGATACGCCACCGGAAGCTGTCCCCAGTGGAGCTGGTTACATCGTGTCTGGACCGGATCGAGAGAATGCAGCCTCAAGTCAATGCGTTCATCACCGTGACTTCAGAAAGCGCCTTGCTGGCAGCGAGGATAGCCGAGAATGAGATACAACAAGGCGACTGGAAAAGCCCTCTCCACGGGATTCCAATCGGCATCAAAGATTTCTACGATACGGCGGGTATCAGAACAACTGCTGCTTTCGAGCATTTCCGAAATCGCGTCCCTGAAAAAGACGCCATCGCTGTTGAAAAACTGAAGAGCGCCGGCGCGATTATCGTGGGCAAAATGAACATGCATACGCTCGGCATGGGAACAACGGGGCTTGATAGCTGTTTTGGACCTGTCCGAAATCCCTGGAATCCCGACTACATTCCAGGCGGCTCCTCAAGCGGCTCAGCAGCGGCAGTCGCGAGCGGGCTTTGTTATGCCACCCTCGATACGGACGCAATCGGATCGTGTCGTTTGCCCGCTGCTTGCTGCGGCGTCGTTGGATTCAAGGGCACGTATCGTTTGATCAACATGCAGGGTATTCTCGCCGGCGAGAAACCGCCTGACGAAGAAATTGTTTGGATGTCCCACGCAGGCATCAGCACCCGAACTGTCGAGGACACCGCTCTGGTTCTGGATGTGCTCGCCGAGCGACATCACAACAAGAATGGTAGTTTCACCTCGAGCCCTCAGAGAGCAGAAACAACTCCGAATTGGCGTCGCCGGTAATTACGGTGCCGAAAGAGCGGTTCAGGAGGTTTTTGAAAAAGCGGTCGAAATCATCCGAAGCTTCCGCTATCTGACAAGGAAAACTGTTGCTCCGCTTGCTGATTTCAGCAAGGGTGTAGCCAACATCGTGTCAGACCGCGAAGGTATAGCCCGCGAGAGTTTCGACGATATCGATCTGCTGCTGTTGCCAACAACGGCAACGACCGTCCTACGAATCAGGGACGCAAACAAGCCGCTGGCACTATCGCCTGAAAACACCATGTTTGCCAACTACTATGGTCTGCCAGCCGTGAGCGTGCCATGCGGTTTCGACAACCATGGCGTTCCACTGGGGCTAGAGATTGTCGGTAGACCCTCGGAAGAAGCCGCGATTCTCCGGTTGGCGCATCAGTTCCAAACGGCGGCCGGACCTAGCAAACGACCCCCAGCCTTATAATTCGGGGGATTTCGTGCGCGGCTTTCTTCACACTTTCTAAGTGAACTGGGCAGCTCGAACGTTCGCTAAGCTGGATCTGACGGTGGCGCGCCAGGATCAGCTCACCCTGCTCGGAGCCTTTGGTATTTCGAATTTCCTCACTGGGGCGCTGTTTCTCCTGATCGGCACCATGGCGCCGTCACTCTCCGCCTATGTCCTGCTGGCGGTTCCCTGCGCTTACGTGCTCGGGGCCATCGGCCTGAGAACCTCCGGCGTAAAACGTGAATCTGCTTTTAACGGACGGAACTTCATGATGGCGTACCTGGCCGCGTGCCTTTTGACCCTGGTTGTGTCTCGCTTCGTCACCTAACCCCGATTGACCAAGTCAGTCAAAGATGTCGCTCCGCTTGCCGGATTCAATGACCGGTGCCCGACCACACCGGCATCCTTCTGACAATTGATGTTCGAGGGGTTGAGGTTCCTGCCTAAGTGCGAGCTTTCGCCCTCCGTTTCGGGGAGCGGGCTGTGCGGGTTTGCCCGAGCAGCTTCATACTTGGATACTCCCACGCGATGGACTGGCAGCGATCGGTGGCGAACTGATCGCGCCCGCGTCTGTCTTGCATGTGGCGCCGGCCTGCGCCGTCGCGCCAGAATCACTCCAATCGCGTAAATCGCTTGTAACGAAGCGGCTCTTCTGCGATGTAAACCGGTTTCGCCATAGGTTAATCGCCGTTTTTTTTGAGAGTCCGCCGGCATTCCAGCCCTTAAGCGATTGCGGTATGTTATTGAAAAAATTAGTGCTGCAGGGCCCCACTCACTTGACAGCCGTCTTATACTTGAGCCTAGGAGCCACCATGGGATACCGATTCCTCTGCCTCACCTTAAGCTTCGCCGGATTGACTGCGCTGGGTCACGCCCAAGTCGCGCAACGGACGCCAATGGCCAATTCCAAAGCGCTGAAGCAGACTTGGACGCCGCCGCGAACTAGCGACGGACATCCGGACCTGCAGGGATTTTGGGCCAACAACAACGCGACGCCTTTGGAGCGTCCGAAGGAATTAGCCAATCATCCGGTCCTGACTGACGAAGAAGTCCAGGCCATGCGGAAAAAAGCCGAGGAAATGTTCGTCAGCGGCAAGGTAGATGCGGCATTTGGCGATCAGATTTTTCTGACGGTTTGGGCGAATGTGAAAGGCGTCAAAGTAGGCTTCAAGAGCACTGACGGAGAGACGGGCGATTACGGTTCGGAGTGGAATGATCATAGAGTATGGGACAACCGCACCTCGCTGATCACGGATCCGCCCGACGGGCGCATGCCTCCGCTCACGCCTGAAGCGCTGAAGCGCCGCGAGGAGGCACGGATGGCCATCATGCGTCCGGCCAGAGGCCCGGAAGATCGCTCTCTGTCGGAACGGTGCCTCACGTACGGCTCGCCGCAGGTGTTGGCCGGCTACCAAGCCTATTCTCAGATCGTGCAGACACCCAAGTCGGTCATGATGATGTCGGAGATGATTCATGATGTACGCCAAATTCGGCTCGATGGTGGACCACATCCTCCGCCCAACGTGCAGGAGTGGTTCGGGGATTCGCGCGGCCACTGGGACGGCGACACGCTAGTGATCGATACTACAAATTACAAGCCGAAAGCGTTCATGTCTATTTCCAGCGAGAAACTGCATATCATCGAGCGTCTCTCGCGCAGCGGACCTGAAACGCTGAAGTACGAAGTCACCGTTGACGATCCGGGCACATGGACGAAGCCCTGGAGTCTTATGATTCCATTGCAAAGTTCTAAAGTACCTGTGTACGAGTACGCGTGCCACGAAGGCAACGAGGGTTTAGCAGGAATACTGGCTGGCGCGCGGGCCGACGAAGCGGCTGCGGCAAAGAAGTAGACGCGATCCTCACGTTCGGCGGGCGCTGCGTTGCTGCTCTCATGACAGCGAGCAGCGCCAAGTTTTGTATGCTGTCGCTCCCAACAGTTGGATCTGGCACCGGTCATCCGGATCAGGGCCACTGTCCGCGTGAATTGCCGCGTTGAGCCGTCGTATCTGTGACGGTCCCGGAGCTGACACGCGTGCAAGGTGACGTGGTCGCCTCAGGCGCGCGTTTTTAGCATCTCCCGTGCGGCGTTGTAACCGGGAGCGCCCATGACGCCACCGCCGGGGTGCGTGCCGGAGCCGCACAAATAGAGCCCGCGGATGGGAGTGCGATAACGCGCGCAGCCCGCGACGGGCCGCAGGACGAACATCTGATCCAGGCTCATTTCGCCATGGAAAATGTTGCCGCCGGTAAGGCCGAAGCGGCGTTCCAGATCGAGCGGGGTCAGCACCTGCTTTTCGACAATCAGCGAGCGGAATCCGGGCGCATATTCTTCAATGAGATCGAAAACTCGAGAGGCGAACGGTTCGCGCTGCTCGTCCCAGTTGCTGTCGCGCAGCGTATAGGGCGCGTACTGCAGGAAAATCCCCATGATGTGCTTGCCGGGCGGTGCGAGCGAGGAGTCGTACATCGTGGGTATCGTGAGCTCGAGCAGCGGCGAGCGCGAGGGCCGGCCGTGTTTAGCATCGTCCCAGGCGCGTTCCACATAATCGATGGACGGGCAGATATGCATCGTGGCGCGGTGCTGCGGGCCGGGCACGCCCGGCAGCGCGCGGAATTCGGGCAGGCCGGCCAGCGCCAGGTTGATTTTGCAGGAGGTGCCTTCGCTGCGGTACTTGCGGATGGAATCGAGCAGTTCCGGCGGGAGTGCGTGCGGATCGAGGAGGCTGAGGAAGGTCGCGTGGGGCGTCAGGTTGCTGGCGACAGTGCCGGCTTCCAGTTCATCGCCATTTTCGAGCACGACGCCGCGCACGCGTCCATCTTTGACGCGAACGCATTTTACGACCGCATTGGTCCGGATTTCGGCGCCCCGGCTTTTGGCCGATTCCGCGATGGCGTTCGACACTGCGCCCATGCCGCCGCGGACGAATCCCCACAGACCGCGATGGCCCGCCACGCTGCCCATCACGTGATGCAGCAGGATGTATGCCGTTCCGGGCGAGCGCGGCCCGCCGTTCGCGCCGATGACGCCGTCGGTGGCCAGCGTGACTTTGATCTCGTCGGATTCGAACCACTCGTCGAGGAATTCGGCCGCGCTTTGGGTGAAAATTTTGACCAGACTTACCATCTCTTTAGGACGGAGCCGCCGGAATTTCGCGGCGAGCTTCAGATACTCGACCAAGTCGCCAACGCCCTTGGGCGGAAACTCGGGCGGCGTGGTGAGCAGGAGGCTTTCAACGACTTCCGAGAGGTGCTCCAGGTGGTCCTCGTAGGCGGGAAATACCTCAGCGTCATGGCGCGAGAATTTGGCAATCGCGGCCAGCGTTTTGGCCCGGTCCTGCCACATGAAGAGATGACGGCCGTCCGGATATGCGGAAAAGAACGCTGGATCTTTGGCATCCACGTGGTAACCGAAGCGCTCCAACTCCAGCTCTCGAATGATTCGTTCTTGGAGCAGGCTACTCAAGTAGGCGGCCGTCGAGACGCGGTAGCCCGGCCAGATTTCTTCCGTAACCGCGCATCCACCCACCAGTTCGCGCTTTTCGAGCACCAATACCCGGCGTCCAGCACGGGCCAGGTACGCGGCGCAAACCAAGCCGTTGTGGCCGCCGCCGACAATGATCACGTCGAACTTTTTCAAGTCCCGATTGTAGCGTTCTGCTGTCGCGAGTAGCTCAGATCAGCGGCCGGCGCGGTGGGATGCGTTTCCCCGCACCACTTCGAGAAGAATCGGATAAGGATTGACGGCAGTCCCTTGCCACCAGTGCTTCTCCGGGCCCAATTGGAAGATGGTGAAGTGCAAATGAGGCGCGGCTGGATTCGCATCGCCGGTAGAACCGACGTACGCGATGATATCGCCGGCATTCACTTTCTGGCCCTCGCGCAATCCGGTCGCGTAACGATCGAGGTGAGCGTAGTAATAACAAAAAACCTGGGACCGGTCGAACAGATATATCGTGTTGCCGCCTGGTTTACTAAGAAAAAGCTTTGCGATGGTGCCATCCACCACTGCACGCACGGGTGTGCCGCGCGGCTCCATGATATCGATGGCCTCATGCCGGTTGGCTCCGCGCCTTTGATCGAAGGTATCGACCAGGTCTTTCGGGGTGAGGCCTGCGATTGGTGGCGTGATTTGGGCGTTGTTCGAGCCAATCGCGGCAAGCAGCAGCGGAGCAAATACACCCAGCACCACGTCTACTCCTGGAGGATCGCAGGCGTACCTGGCTTCACCATGTGGGATAGCTCCTCCGCATCCCAGTTGGTGAGCCGAATACAGCCGTGCGATTCGGTGTGCCCGATCTCGCCCGGACGCGGAGTTCCGTGGATGCCGTAGTGTTCTTTCGAGAGCGCGATCCATACAACACCCACCGGATTGCGCGGCCCTGGCGCAATGGTAGCTTTCGAATCTTCCGGTTTGGCGTCCCAGAACAGATCGGGGTTGTAGTGAAAGGGCGGGTTCTGTTGCACGCCGGTTATCTTCCATTCGCCGATAGGAAGCGGGTCGTGTTCACTGCCCATTGTGGCTGGGTACTGCGCCAGAATCGTTTCATCCGGAGCGAGTACTGTCACTGCGCCGCGGCTCCTGGAGACAACGATTTTCGCTGCTTGCGGCATATAATTGCGCTGGACATTCGGGACCATGATTTGCTCGCCTGCATTCGCCAGATTTTTTCCGGGATTCAGATTGCTCAGCAGCGCCGGGCTGATATGGAATCGCTCTCCGAGCTCATCTTCAGGCGATTCGTAGCCCAGGAATTTCAATTTTGCCTGCTGCATCATGTCAGCCGGGATCTTCTGGAATGGCCCAGCGGTGTCCTGCGGTGTAATGACATACGGAACCAGGACTGGCGCATTGTCGTTATCGAGGGCCTGCCAAGTGCCCGCGTCTCCTACGCCCGTCACGGGCAGCTGATGGGCTGCCTGGTATGCCTGAAGCGCGATCCGCAGGTTCTCTCCGTACTGGCCATCGATCTGACCCGGTGAAAAATGTGCACGATCGAGCAGGATCTGCATGCGCACCACGGCCGAGCCGGCGGATTTTGGTGTGACATCGCCGCGTGTGTTCGGATCGTTGATGGCTGTCGCATCGTACTGCGCAGGCTGCGCTGCCGGGGCGGCTTTCACTGGAGTTGGCCGCCTTCGCGCACCCCGCGGCGGAGTGGCCGCCATCCCGGCAGTAAGTGCAACAAAGGCAAAGCCGCACGCGATCTGGTACCAACGGCGCAATCCAACGGCGCGGCGCTTACGGGCAACGTGCAGATTCCCCAATCGGGGTAACTGTTCGATAACGCATGACAACATCGCACAGTTTATGTGCAGTTGCCGTTCCAAGCCGCTCGCGGGACATTTCGGCTAAAAGCAGCCATGACCAAGGCGGCCATGGACTGAGCTCTCAGCAATTCGCGGCGCTCATCAGGCCGGCGATTCGAAAACCACCACCGCCAGCGGCGGCAGCGTGATCGACAGGCTATGGTAATGATTGTTCCAACCCACAGGATCGGACGCGACCGCGCCGGCATTGCCGAGATTGCTGCCGCCGAACATCTCGGCGTCGCTGTTGAAAACCTCGCGATAGACACCCGGATCGGGTACACCGACGCGGTATTTCAGCCGAGGAACCGGCGTGAAGTTGCACACGAACAGGAGGAACGGCCTGCCGCTTTCCGGGCGGCGGATGAACGAGATGCTGGACCCGTCCACGTCGCGAAAATCCACCCACTCGAAACCGGCCCAATGAAAATCCACCTGGTAGAACGCGGAATGCGAACGGTACAGCTTGTTCAGCTCCCCCACATAGGTTTGCAGCTTGCGATGCATTTCGTAGTGCATCAGTTCCCAAGGCAGGCCGTGCTCGTGGTTCCATTCATCCCAGACGCCGATTTCAGATCCCATGAACAGCAGCTTCTTGCCGGGATGGCCGTACATGTATGCCAGAAACGCGCGCACGTTGGCGAACTTCTGCCAGACGTCGCCGGGCATCTTGCTCAGTAAAGCGCGTTTGCCGTGGACCACTTCGTCGTGCGAAATGGGAAGCACGAAGTTTTCCGTGAAAGCGTACAGCATGCTGAAGGTGATGTTGTTGTGGTGATATTTGCGGTGGACCGGATCTTTGGAGAAATAGTCCAGCATGTCGTGCATCCAGCCCATATTCCACTTCATGGTGAAGCCGAGGCCGTTCATGTAGGTAGGCCGCGATACCCCGGCGAACGCCGTCGACTCCTCGGCCACCGTGATCGCGCCCGGCACTTGGTGCGAGAGCTCGTTGAAGCGGCGCAGAAGGTCGATGGCTTCCAAATTCTCGTTGCCCCCGTACATGTTGGGAATCCATTCGCCCGGCTGGCGCGAATAATCGAGATACAGCATGGAGGCGACGGCATCCACCCGCAAGCCGTCGATATGGTAGGCCTTGAGCCAGAACAGTGCGTTGGATAGCAAAAACGTCCGGACCTCGTTACGGCCGTAGTTGAAGATCAGCGTGCCCCATTCCTTGTGCTCGCCCTTGCGGGGATCGGCGTGCTCGTAAAGGGCGGTGCCGTCGAACTCGGCCAAGCCATGCGCGTCTTTCGGAAAATGTCCGGGCACCCAGTCGACGATGACGCCTAGACCGGCCTGATGGCAGCAGTCCACCAAGTACATGAAGTCCTCAGGCGAGCCGAAGCGTGCGGTAGGCGCGTAGTAGCCGATGACCTGATAGCCCCATGAGCCGGAATAGGGATGTTCCGCGATGGGGAGCAGTTCGAGATGCGTATAGCCCAGACGCGTGGCATACTCGACCAGGCGCGAAGCCAGCTCGCGATAGCTCAGGTAGGAGTTGTGCGGGCCGCGCAGCCACGAACCTAAATGAACTTCATAAATCGAGACCGGCTCTTTCAGCAGATCCTTGCGCCCGCGCGCGTCCATCCAGGCGTGATCGCCCCACTGATAGCGATTGAGATCCCAGACAACGGACGCCGTCTTAGGCGGAACTTCGCTGGCGAAGCCATAGGGATCCGACTTTTGCTGGCGGTAGGGGCGCCAGCGGGCGCGCACCGAGTATTTGTAGTTGGTGCCCACGCCGACTCCGGGAACGAATAGCTCCCAGATGCCCGCGGATCGCAGCCGCATGGGATGGCGGCGCTCGTCCCAATCGTTGAAATCGCCGACCACGCTGACCACTTCCGCATTCGGCGCCCACACCGCGAATCGCACGCCCTCCACGCCGTCGCAGACGATGGGGTGCGCGCCCATCGTCCGATAGCTCTCGTATTGGGTACCTTCCGCGTGGATGTGCAGATCGAAATCGGAGATCTGGGGGCCAAACCGGTAGGCGTCTTGCACCTCGGTCCGCCCGCCATTCCAGAGCGTCAGAGCAAGCAAGTAAGCGCCTGGCTCGCGGTCGAGTTGCGCGACGAAGAAGCCCTCAGCGCGCAGCTTCCGCATGGGAAACGATGAGCCGCCCTGTATGACCTCCGCATCCATCGCTTGGGGCAGGAAAGCCCGCACTTCCCAACCATTGCCGGCAGGATGCGGCCCGAGTACGCTGAAGGCGTCGCCATGATGCCCGCTGAGGATGGTGTCGATGTCTTGCGAGGTCATGCACAGTTATTATGGCAAGGTGGGTCTGGCCAAAGCTGAGCTGCACGTGCACCTGGAGGGGTCGGTGGATGCAGAAACGCTGCTGTGCATCGATCCACGGCTCGATCGTGAAGAGATCGAAGCGAACCTGAACTGCCGCACATTCGCCGAGTTTCTGCGCGGCTATATTTGGATCACCAGCAAGCTCGAGAAGCCGGAGCACTACGCGCTGGCAACCCGGCACCTGCTGGAGCGCCTGGCCGCGCAGGACGTGACGTACGCGGAGATTACGCTGTCGGCCGGCGTGGTGTTATGGAAGGAGCAGGATTTAGCGGCGGTTTATGACGCGGTGTGGGCTGAATCCCAGCGTTCGCCGGTAAGGACATTTTGGATACTGGATGCGGTCCGGCATTTCGGCGCCGAGCATGGGATGCAAGTAGCCCAATTTGCAGTGTCCCGGCGCCGCCAGGGCGTAATTGCGTACGGCATCGGAGGCGATGAAACGCGCGGTCCGGCCCAATGGTTTCGAGATGTTTTCGCCTATGCGCGCGACGGCGGCCTGCGGCTGGTTTGCCACGCCGGAGAGACGATGGGACCGGAGTCGATCTGGGCCGCTCTCGCGATCGGCGCCGAGCGGATCGGACACGGCATTGCAGCGGCGCAAGACGCGCGGCTGATGGCCCATCTGCGCCAGGCAAATATCCCGCTCGAAGTCTGTATCACGAGCAACGTATGCACCGGGGTGGTGCGGGCAGTCGAGGAGCATCCGGTAGGAAAACTGTATCTGGCGGGAGTGCCCCTGGTGCTCAATACGGACGATCCCGCGTTTTTTCGGACATCGCTGACACGCGAGTATGAAATCGCGCAGGACCTTTTCGGCCTCCCCGCGGAGGCGCTTGCCGCCGCAAGCTTCCGCTACGGTTTTGCTCCATTCATGGCCTCAGCCCGCTAAACCGAGCGGTTGAGATTGCCGATGGAAAAGAGGGTCCATGTCTCTTGCGGAAATACGCGCGCAACGCCGGTAAATCATTTCGCCGCCTGGCTCGTAAGCGGGCGGCTGCCTGCCTGGCGGTGGCGGCGTTTGCGCTGTTCGCGCGCCTGGCGCTGTTGCCCTGGCTTCCGCCGCCGAACCCCGTTATTCACGACGAATTCAGCTACTTGTTGGCCGCCGATACGTTCGCTTCGGGCCATCTGACTAACCCGACGCACCCGTTTTGGATCCATTTCGAATCGTTCCACATTATCCAGCAGCCGACCTACGCTTCGAAATATCCGCCGCTGCAAGGGCTGGTGCTCGCGCTGGGCGAGATTCTTGGACACCCATGGATCGGCGTTTGGCTGAGCGTGGGAGCGATGTGTGCCCTCACTTGCTGGGCGCTGCAGGGATGGCTTCCGCCCGCCATGGCCTTATTCGGTGCCCTGCTAGTAGCCATGCGGCTCGGCGTAATCGATTATTGGATGAACTCGTATTGGGGTGGCGCCGTTGCGGCAGCCGGCGGAGCGCTGGTGATTGGCGCCGTTCCGCGCCTCTTGCGAAGAGTGCGCATTCGTCACGCTTTGGCTTTCGGGCTTGGGCTCGCAATTTTAATGAACAGCCGGCCGTATGAGGGTGCAATTACAGGAGCCATTGCGACCTTCTCGCTGGTGCTTTCTGCTTTGCGCCGCACGCCAGGGTTGCCGCAGTTGGCGCGCATAGCCGTACCGGCAGCGCTTGTACTAATGTTCGCGGCGGGAATGACCGGGTATTATAATTTCCGCGTCACGGGTAATGCACTGCGGCTGCCATACCAGGTGCACGAAGCACAATATGTGATGAGCTCGGTTTTTCTGTGGCAAAAGCCGCGGCCGCCCCTGGTATACAATCACGAGCCCATGCGCCGCTTTTGGGCCGTGTTCGACATGCAGGTGGACGCTTACATGCGCGAGCACCCGATCCTCAGCACGGCGATGAAGCTCGGCAATGCCTACGAGTTTTATCTTGGCAACGCGCTGCTGGGAATTCCGCTGCTCGGGCTGATCTTCGTTTGGAAAAACCGCAGGGTGCGATTGGCACTATTGATGTTCAGCATCTTCTTGCTATGCCTCATCCCCGAGAAGACGGTGTGGCCGCATTACCCCGCTCCCTCCATGCCGCTGTTTTTCGTTCTGACCACTTATGGCTTATTTGGGCTGCGCTTCTGGAAAATGGGAAGGGCCAAGGTCGGCGTGGGACTGATCGCGCCTCTGGGCCTGGCCTTTGTAGCGCAGTTCGCCGTCTACGTGGTTTTTGCTTGCCTGCATTGGGACTGGCTGCACCAGGACAAGTGGGCGGCCTTCGGTCCGCAGCGCGCGGCGATCGCGGCGCGGCTCGAAAAGGAACCGGGCCAACAGCTCATCATGGTCCACTACGCACCGGACCATGATTTTTTGTGCGAATGGGTTTTCAATCGCGCCGACATTGATCGCGCCAAGGTGGTGTGGGCGCGCGAAGTAAGCCCGGAAGAGGACCGGCGTTTGATGGCGTATTTCCACGATCGCCGGATCTGGTTTTTGGACGCGGATGCGAAACCGCCGCGCCTGAGCCCGTATCCGGCGAGCGCGATTGCTTCACTAAAGAAAGCAGGGATTGAATAAAACCTTTAGATAGGCCCTTCTTCGCCTAGCTTTACCCGCACGTTCATCGTGCGGCCACTCCGGAAAATCGTCAGCTCCAGGGTGTCGCCGGCGCGTTTGCGCGAGAGCGCGCGGCTGATGGCATCTTCGCGATCAATAGGTTTTCCGTCGATGGCCGTGATTAAATCGCCCCCGATCAGTAGCTGTACGTTGCCGATTTGCACGGTCTCACGGCCGGCTCGAAGACCGGCACGAGCCGCCGCCGACCCCGGCTCAACTTCCTGGATCAGCAGACCGCCCTGCGTCGGCAGATCCAGCGCATCGGCGTAATCGCCTGAGACCGGCACCACCGATACGCCCAAGCGCGGCCGTTTGCGTCCGGCCTGGTAATCCTCCAGCAACGCCTTGGCGCGATTGATCGGCATCGCGAATCCGATACCGATGCTCCCCCCGTTGGGTCCGAGTATGGCAGTGTTGATGCCGATCACGTTGCCGCCCGAATCCAGCAGGGGTCCGCCGCTGTTGCCGAAGTTGATCGCGGCGTCGGTCTGGATCAGCCCTTCCAACTCCTGATTATTCTCACCGCGAATGCTGCGCCCGAGCGAGCTGACCACGCCCGTCGTCAGCGTCCCATTCAGCCCGAAAGGATTCCCGATCGCCAGCACCTTCTGGCCGACCTGCAAGGAATCCGAATCGCCCAGCCGCAGCCATGTCAGCTTCTTACGTGGCGTAATCTGAATCAAAGCCAGATCGTTGGCCTCGTCGCGCGTTACGAGCTTGGCCGGATAGCGGGTCTGATCCGATAGCGTCACCTCCAGCTGCCGGTCATTGGTGACCACGTGATTGTTCGTGAGAATCTTCCCATCGCCGCTGATCAAGAATCCCGAGCCTTGGTCCTTGGAAGGATAAATTTCAAGAAAGATGGTTCGGCGATAAACCGTACTGGTGATGTTCACGGTGGCCAAATGCGCGGATTTGTAAATCTCGATATTGTTCTCTTCGTCCGGGCCCAGGCTCGCGCTGCGAGCTACACTCGGTCCGGACCAGATCTGGCCGCCGGCATCGCGAATAGGCGCCAGAATCCGCTGCCGTCCCCAATTGGTCTTGGAAGTAACGATCAGAAATCCGCCCACGAGCAGGGCAGCAATCACGAATATACGCAGTCTCATTCCGATAAACTCCGCAGCGAGTTATACACGGCACGCACCTGTTCCAAGGTGTTCTCCTTGGTCCCCGAGGTATCGATTACATAGTCGGCCACTCGCACCTTCTCCTCAAGCGGCAATTGGCGGCTCAGCCGCGCCAGAACTTCTTCTCGCGTCAGCGCGCCGCGTTTCATGGCGCGCTCGATCTGTTGTTCGCGCGTGCAGGTCACCACGATTAGCCGGTCATATCGCTTATAACTCCCAGTTTCGACTAGAATCGCCGCCGCGACAACTACGATCGCCTTGGGATCGCGCTGAGCAATTTCGGCAATCATCCGCCTTTGGCGCTCGCCCACCGGCGGATGAACCATCTTATTTAGCATTTCCAGCCGTTCTGGGCGATCGAATACCAGCGCAGCCAGCCTTTTCCGATCGATGTTGGCGTCTGAATCCAGAATCTCCCGGCCAAATTCCCGGATGACCCCTTGGTAGGCCTCGCCGCCCGGCAGCAGAACTTCGTGGCCCAGTTGATCGGCTTCGATCAAGTAACAGCCCAGATCGGCCAGGGCCTTTCCGACGAAGCTTTTTCCGCTCGCCAGTCCTCCGGTCAGGCCTACCCGCAGCATAAATGCTGTTCCGCGGCTTGGACGGTGTTGGCCATCAGCATTGCGATGGTTAGAGGCCCGACGCCTCCAGGAACCGGAGTATACGCGCTGGCCAGTTCGAGCGCGGCCCGGGGCTCAACGTCGCCGACCACGCCTTTTCCGTCGCCGCCACGATTCTGACCCACATCGATTACGATGGCTCCGGGATTGATGAAATCTCGTGTCACGAACGACGGCCGCCCAATGGCTACCACCAAAATCTCCGCGCGCCGGCACTCGCCTGGAAGATCGGCGGTCTTGGAATGGCAGATCGTCACGGTCGCGTTTTGGTGCAGCAGCAGCAAGGCCATGGGTTTGCCAACAATATTGCTGCGTCCAACAACGACGGCTTTGCGGCCTGAAACCGGAATGCCGTAGCGCCGCAGCATCTCGATAATTCCCGCGGGTGTGCAGGCGCGAAGAGCGGGAATGTTCGCAACCAGGCTGCCTACGTTCACGGGATGAAATCCGTCGACGTCTTTATCCGGTTTGATGCTGAGCAGAACGCGGCGGCTGTCCACCTGCTTCGGCAGTGGCACCTGAATCAAGATGCCGTCGATCTCGGGACGCTGATTCAGCCCCTCGATAATCCCGAGAAGTTCTCCAGTCGAGATGTTTTCCGGTGGCGTGATTTTCTCGCTGTAAATGCCGAGTTCGCTGCAGGTTTTGATTTTGCCGCGAACGTAAATCTCTGAGGCAGGATCGTGCCCCACCAGAACCACCGCCAGGCCCGGCGGCCTCGCGCCCGCAGCAATTTTTGCGATGCGCGGCCGCAGCTCGGCAAGAATCTGCTCGCGGACCCACTTGCCATCCAGGATTTTTGCGCTCACTCATTCGTGAGCATAGCAGAGGAGTACGCGGCGACCGCCGAACAATGCAGCGCTTTACTTCGCCGGATGATTGGCGGATTTGCTGGACTTTTTGGCGGCGGGACCAGCTTTGTCAGCCAGCAACTTCTCAGCGAGTTCGCGAATATGCTGGTTCTGTTGGTCGTCGAAAAATTTCTCGTCCTGGCCCGAATACTGCGCCCGAATCACGCCTTGACGATCGATGAAAACCATCAGAGGAACCAGAGGGCGCTGGTCGGGAGGCCATTGGAGATATTTCAGCGCAGCTTCCCCGCCCGCGGTGCCTACGGGGAACGGCGGTTGGAAGCGCTGGATGAACCCCGGCAGGTCCGGGTTCTCGTTCACCGCTGCCTCTACTACCGCAAAACCTTTCGGACCGAGGTCCTTCTCAATGCCACTCAAGACCTGAGTGGTTTTTTGGCAGTGCGGTCAGGTGGTCAGAATGAAGACCAGGCACAGTACCTTGCCCCGGTATTGGCTCACCAGCAGCTGCTTGTTCTGGCCTACATCGATGACGAACTCGGGCGATTTGCGCGGAATCTCGATTGCGAACAAGGATGCCGTTACCAATGCCAGGATCAGTATCGCTCTATACATGAACCTAAAGTATAACGAACGAGGGAAAGGTGCGCGAGAATGCGCGATTTTGCGATGGGCGCACCCGCGCAAGACCACCCAGTACTCTCAAGGAGATTTTTCCGGTCCGGCGCGGCCGCAAATTCGATTTTCAGCGCCACGCCGTCCGTTATAATTGAGTTTCCCATGCACATCATACGTCGCGTAGCCGTACTAGGTGCGGGCACAATGGGTGCGCGGATCGCCGCGCATTTCGCCAATGCGGGCGTGCCTGCTTTTCTTTTAGACATCGTCGTTCCGGGCCAGCCGAATCGGAACGCGCCCGCGCTGAAAGGAATCGAGACCGCGCTCAAGCAGCGGCCCGGCGGTTTTTTTACCGACGAGAAAGTCGCGCTGGTTACTCCTGGCAATTTCGAAGACGATCTTGGGAAGCTCGCTGAATGCGACTGGATTATCGAAGCGGTGGTAGAGAACCTCGAGATCAAGCGCGACTTGTGGCGCAAAGTGGATGCGGTTCGCAAGCCGGACGCGATTCTCTCCACCAACACCAGCGGTATTCCGCTGGCAAAGATCTCGGCCGGTTTTTCGCATGATTTTTGCAGGCATTTCCTGGGCACCCATTTCTTCAATCCGCCGCGCTATCTGCATCTGATGGAGTTGATTCCGGGTGCCGACACCGATCCCCACATTCTGGCGGAAGTGGATGAGTTCGCCGACCGTAGGCTGGGCAAAGGCGTGGTGCGCACCAAGGACACGCCAAACTTCATCGCCAACCGCATTGGCAGCTTCTTCGGCGGCACCATCGCGAAAACGATGGTGGAAGAGGATTTCACCATCGAAGAGGTGGACGCGATCACAGGACCGCTGATCGGGTTGCCGAGCACGGCCAGCTTCCGTTTGCTGGACCTCGTCGGCCTGGACGTTTGGGCATTCGTCGGAAGCAATCTGTATGCGGCGGTCCCCAACGATCCCTGGCGCGAACGCTTCCTGCCGCTCGATTTCGAAAAGAAAATGATCGAGCAGAAATGGCTGGGAGACAAAACCGGCCAGGGTTTCTACAAGCGCGTGGGCAAGGGCGATGCCAAAGAAATCCAGGTTCTGGATTGGAAAACGCTGGAATACAAACCGCAATCCAAGCCCCGCTTCGCGTCCGTTGAAGCCGCGCGCAACGTCGAGGATTTGAGTGCGCGCCTGCGCACGCTGCTGCGCTCCGACGACCGTGCCGGCCGTTTCCTGTGGAAGGTCTTTAGCGACCTCTTCTTGTATTCGGCCGAGATGATACCTGAGATTTCGGACCGCATCGTCGAAATCGATCGCGCCATGCGCTGGGGCTATGCCAACAAGCTTGGGCCTTTCGAGCTGTGGGACGCGCTGGGCTTCGTGGACGTAGTCACGCGGCTGGAAGCAGATCGGCGTACACTGCCGGAGAACGTCAAGAAGATGCTCGCGCGCGCCGCTTTGTCACTGTACCGCCAAGCCGGCCAAGCGCATCCGGTAACCGAATACTTCGATTTCCACACCAACGCGTATCAGCCACTGGAGCCGCGGCCGGGGATCGTAACGCTGGCGGACCGCAAGCGCGCGAACGGCGTGATCGCCAAGAATGCGGGCGCTTCGCTGGTGGATGTGGGCGACGGCGTGCTTTGCGTCGAGTTCCACAGCAAGATGAACGCGCTCGGCGAAGACAACATCGGAATGCTGTACGCCGGCCTGGAAGAGACGAACAAGAGTTTCCAGGCCATGATTGTCGCCAACGAAGGCGAAAACTTCAGCGTGGGCGCCAATCTGATGATGGTCCTGTTGGCCGCTCAGGAAGGCGAATGGGATGAGTTGAACCGCGCGATTGCGCGCTTCCAGCAGGTCAATATGGCCCTGAAGTACGCCGCCAAACCGGTGGTGGCTGCGCCATTTTCGCGCACGCTCGGCGGCGGCTGCGAGATCGTGCTGCATGCCGCACGGGCGCAGGCTTCGGCGGAAACTTACATCGGACTGGTTGAGGTCGGCGTAGGCTTGATTCCGGGCGGAGGCGGCTGCAAGGAACTGCTGCTGCGCCTCCAGGATCCGCGCAAGGTCTTCGAGCTGATCGGCTATGCGAAGGTTTCCTCCAGCGCCGAAGACGCTAAGAAGCTGGGGCTGTTGGATCGCGCCGATGCGATCTCGATGAACCCGGAGCGGCTCATTGGTGACGCCAAAGCGCTCGCACTGGCGCTGGCTCCGCGCTATGCTCCGGCCGCCCCGCGCAACGATATCAAAGTCGCAGGAGAAGCGGGATTCGCGCTGCTGAAACTCGGCGCCTGGTCCATGCGCCAGGGGCATTTCATTAGCGACCATGACGCGCTGATTGCCGAAAAGCTTGGCTACGTCCTGACGGGCGGCCGCTTAACGGGCCAGCAGACCGTCTCTGAACAATATTTGCTCGATCTGGAACGCGAGGTATTCCTGAGCCTGTGCGGTCATCCGAAGACACAGGAGCGCATGGGGTATATGCTAAAGACAGGAAAACCGCTGCGAAACTAATGTCGCGCACGCCTTGGCGTGCCGCGTCCACATTCGTGTGAACGCCGTGGAACTAGCTTAGGAATATTCATGGAAGCCGTAATCATCGATTGTCTTCGAACCGCGATTGGAAAAGCCCCCAAGGGTACTCTCCGCAACACTCGTCCCGACGACCTGGCCGCCACCGTCTTCCGGCGGTTGCTCGAAAAATATCCCGCGGTTCCGGCCGCCGAGATCGACGACGTGATTCTTGGCTGCGCTAATCCGGAAGGCGAATCCGGGATGAACATGGCGCGTATCGCCGCATTGCGGGCAGGTCTGCCCGATTCGGTGCCGGGCGTGACCATCAACCGGTTCTGTTCGTCCGGGCTCCAGGCGATTGCTATGGCGGCGGAGAAGATTCGCTCCGGAGGCGCGCAGATTGTGATCGCGGGCGGCGCCGAGTCCATGAGCATGATCCCGATGTCGGGCTACCATTTCGCCCCTAATCCCTGGATGGTCGATCACATGCCGCAGATCTACATGGGCATGGGGCTGACCGCCGAAGAGGTGCAGCGTAAGTTCGACGTGAGCCGCGCGGATGCCGACCAGTTCGCGTACCGGAGCCATCAGAACGCGCTGCGTGCGCAGGCCGAAGGCAAATTCGACGACGAGATCGTTCCGGTAGAGGTGGATTCCACGCTGATCGAGGACGGCAAACCGGTGGAGCGCAAGGCGGTTTTCAAGAAAGACGAGGGTCCCCGCGCCGATACATCGATGGAAGCGCTGGCGAAATTGAAGCCGGTGTTCGATGCCAACGGCACCGTGACTGCGGGCAACTCCTCCCAAACCAGCGATGGCGCGGCGGCCGCGCTGGTAATGTCCGACAAGAAAGCCAAGGAGCTTGGATTGACTCCGAGGGCACGCTTCGTCAGCTTCGCGGTAGGCGGCGTGCCGCCGGAGATCATGGGCATCGGACCCGTGGTGGCGATTCCGAAAGCGCTGGCGCTCGCGGGATTAAAGGTCGAAGACATCGGTGTGATTGAACTGAACGAGGCTTTTGCCGCACAGGCGCTGGCGGTGATCCGGAAGACCGGGTTGGATCTGGAGCGCGTGAATCCGAATGGCGGCGCGATCGCTCTCGGCCATCCGCTGGGATGCACGGGCGCGAAGCTCACGGCCACGATTCTGCGCGAAATGAAACGCCGGGACACGAAATACGGAATGGTAACGATGTGCATTGGCGGCGGCCAGGGAGCCGCCGGGATATTTGAACGTTTGAACTGATCCGTTGGTGTGAGTGCCGCACGCCCAGTCGCGTGCGCCGAAAGGAATTATATGGCGACCTCTACTCTTTCCCCCACAAAACATAAAGGCGGTTCGTTCCTGCTCCAACCGACCTCTGCCGAGGAAGTCTTCACTCCCGAAGACTTCACAGACGAGCACCGGGCGATCGCGCGCACAACCGAAGAATTCTGGAACAAGGAAGTGGCGCCTAATCTCGAAGCCATCCAGCACCAGGAACCTGGCGTGGCAGTCTCGATCTTGAAGAAATCCGGCAAGCTGGGCCTTCCGGCAGTCGTGATTCCCGAAAAGTTCGGCGGTATGGAGATGGATTTGACATCCGCCATGGTTGTGGCGGAAGGCGTGTCTAAAGACGGTTCTTATTCGGCCTGGCACGGCGCCCAAGCTGGTATTGGCGCGCTCCCGTTGCTGCTGTTTGGCACCGAGGAGCAGAAGCAAAAATATCTTGCGAAGGTCGCAACGGCTGAAATGGTGGCGGCCTACTGCTTAACCGAGCCGCAAGCCGGCTCTGATTCGTTGGCGGCCAAAACCCGCGCGGACTTGACGCCCGACGGCAAGCATTATGTCCTGAACGGCCAGAAGATGTGGATTACCAACGGCGGCGCGGCGGACTTGTACACCGTTTTCGCTAAGATCGGCGGCGAGAAGTTCACCGCCTTCCTGGTCGAACGGGCCTTCCCCGGCGTTAAGCCCGGCGCTGAAGAAAAAAAGATGGGTATTAAAGGCAGCTCCACCACTGCCGTCTATTTGGACAATGTCAAAGTCCCTGTGGAAAACGTGCTGGGCGAGATCGGCCGCGGGCACATCATCGCTTTCAACATTCTGAATCTGGGGCGCCTCAAGCTTGGGCCCTTCGCGGTCGGGGGCGCCCGGGAAGTGCTGCGCCAGTCGATCAAGTACGCCAAAGAACGCAAGGCGTTCGGCAAGGCCATCGCCGAATTCGGCATGATCCAGCACAAGCTGGCCGAAATGGCCATCCGGCTGTTTGCCACCGAATCGTGCAGCTATCGCGTAGTGGGTTTGATCCAGGACGAAATGGAGGATTTCTCCTGGAAAAAGCCGGATGCCGCGCAGATCATGCTGAAAGCGGTCGAGGAGTTCGCCGTTGAGTGCTCTTTTATCAAGGTATTCGCATCCGAAATGCTGGATTATGTCGTGGACGAGGGCGTGCAAATCCACGGCGGCTACGGGTTCAGCCAGGAATATGCGGTGGAGCGCGCTTATCGCGACTCGCGCATCAATCGCATTTTCGAGGGCACCAACGAAATCAACCGCCTGCTCGCTACCGGCATGCTGCTCAAGCGGGCGCAGCGCGGGCAGCTAGGGCTGGTGGAGGCTGTTAAGAAGCTGCAAGCCGAGCTGCTGGCTGGTCCTTCGCTGTCGTCCGGCGGAACGGATGAGGAAGCGAAGCTGGTGGAGAATGCCAAGAAAGTGGCGCTGTTCGCGCTGGGGGTCGCATACCAGAAATATATGGACGCTGTTGAAGACCAGCAGGAGGTGCTGGCGGCCATCACCGACATTTCAATGAATGCGTTTGCGATGGAATCGGCGCTCTTGCGCTCGCAGAAGCTAGCCAAGAATGGAAAAGGCGAGAACGCGCGCGATATGGTTTCGGTTTTTCTGCGCGAAGCGATGGAGAATGTCGAGAGCGGCGCCCGGACCGTGCTCGCGGCGTGCTCGGAAGGCGATGCGCTGCGGATGAACCTGGGCGTGCTTAAGCGCTTTACGAAGTTCGAGCCGGTGGATGCGATCGCAACGCGCCGGCGGATCGCCGCGCGCATGCTCCAGGCGGATCGCTACATGGTGTAGCGTCCGCACCCGTGCGTGCAGCGTTCACGCTCGTGTGAACGCTGGTGTTGCAACTTGATCAACCCGCCGGCGCGGCACGCCGTGCGCCACAGCCGCTATGAAGATTGTCATCACGGTTGGCCTGCCCGGCTCGGGCAAGTCGACGTACCTGGCGGGCCTGGGCGTGAACCCCATCTCCTCCGACAATATCCGCCGCCTGCTGATCGATGATCCGTATGACCAGTCGATCCATGGACGCGTTTTCGCCGCCATGCGGTACTTGTTGCGGCATCGGCTAGCCATCGGCCGCCCCGCCAGTTACGTGGACGCCACGCACCTGATGCGGTGGGAGCGGCGGCCCTACGTCAAAATGGCGCAGCGGTATGGCTGCACGATCGAGGCCTGGTTCTTCGATGTACCGGCCGAAACATGCATCGAGCGCAACCGCCAGCGCGATCCAATGGTCCCAGCCGAAGCCATCCGCATTATGGCGGAATCGCTACAGCCGCCCACGCGCGAAGAAGGATTTACGCGCGTGAGAAGGATTACCAGCCTTTGATTGATCCGGGCTAGAACTTTAATCTGTGCAACGCTATGAGAAGCGCTCCTCGGCCGATCACGCCCGTGGCAGCCGACGAACCGGAGTTATACTGGCCTGAGCCATGCCCTCCAGGCCGCGCTTTACCGCCGCGCTGCTCCTCTCCGCCGTCCTGCTCTCCTCCTGCCGTGAGCGCACGCGCAAGCTCATCGGCGTCGTGCCGAAAGCCACCTCGCATCTATTTTTCGTATCGGTGCACGCCGGTGTGGACGCGGCCGCGAAGGAATTTGGCGTTGACGTGCTCTGGAATGGCCCGCGGGAGGAAACCGAATACTCGCGCCAGATCGAGATCGTGGATTCGATGATCGCGCGTCGTGTCGACGGGCTGGCCATCTCAGCTACCGATCACGCGGCGTTGGTGAAACCCGTTCAGCGCGCGATGCAAGCTGGTATTCCCGTAAGCGTCTTCGATTCCGGCCTGGACCTGACGGGCTACGTGACGTTCGTGGCCACCGATAACTATGCTGCCGGCCAAACCGCGGCGCGCCGCCTGGCCGAGCTGCTGCACGGCCACGGTCAAGTAGCGGAGCTTATGCATAAACCCGGCGGCATGTCGACTGTGGATCGGGAGCGCGGCTTTGAAGATGTGATCGCCAAGGAGTATCCGGCGATCCAAATCGTCGCGCGCCAGTACGGCATGGCCGACCGCGCCAAATCGCGAGACGCGGCCGAAGACATCCTCACCGCGCATCCCGGCCTAGACGGTTTTTTCGCCTCGGCGGAGGCCAACTCGATCGGCGCCATTCAAGCCATTAGGGCGCGCGGGCTCTCCGGCAAAATCAAGCTGGTCACCTTCGATTCCAGCGATATGCATATCGAGGCACTGAAGGACGGCACGATCGACGTCATGCTGGTTCAGGACCCATATCGCATCGGCTACGAAGCCGTGCGCAGCCTGGCCATGAAGCTCAACGGACAGACTCCGCCGCCTCAGATCGATCTGAAAGTGCACGAAATACGCCGCGCCGATCTCGGCCAGCCCGAAGTGCAGGCGCTGTTGTTTCCGAAGTGGCGTGCCGAGCAGCCTTAATCGCCGGCGCTAGTCGACGAATTCCACGCGGTATTCTTCGATCACGGGATTCGCTAAGACGTCCTGCGCGATCTGCTCGATTTCGGCCGCGGCCTTGTCGCGGTTGGTACCGGGTTCGAGCGTGATGTCGAAGAACTTGCCCTGCCGCACCGCCGCGATGGAGGTGTGGCCCAACCCCGCTAAAGCGGATCGTATAGTCTGACCCTGCGGGTCCAAAACGGTCGGCTTCATGGAGACGAACACGCGCGCTTTCATGGAACCTCCATTGTAGCGAGCGAACGCGCGGCTATTGCGGGGAGTTCCGGGGCCGATGAGATAGGAGAGGCGAAGAGGAAAAGTTCTCGGCCGCGGCTGGACACAAACCGCGCGACTGTCCTAACCTACAACTTAGGTCCGGAGGCGCAACATCGTAAAAGTCTGTGTGCTCGCCAGCAGCAGCTCGGGAAACTCGACCTTCATTTGCACCGAACGCACTCGCTTGCTGGTGGATGTGGGATTGAGCAAGCGGGATGTGCTCGGCCGGCTGGCCGCGATCGGCGAATCGGCCGAAGATTTGAACGCGATCCTGATCACGCACGAACACTCGGATCATGTGAGCGGCCTGGTAGCCGTCGCCCGTCAGTTGGACGTACCGGTCTTCATTACGCGGCTCACCGCGCCATCCATTCCCTGGGGCGAATACACACCCAGGCTGGACTGTTTTCAGGCAGGCACCAGCTTCATCATCGGCGACATCGATGTGGACAGCTTCACTGTGCCCCACGACGCCATCGATCCGGTAGGCTTCTGTTTTCGTACTCAGGGAATCAAGGTTGGCGTTGTAACGGATTTGGGATACGTACCCGATTCGATCAAATTTCACCTGCGAGGCGCGGATCTTCTGATCCTCGAATCCAACCACGATCTCGAGATGCTCAAGGTCGGCCCCTATCCCTGGTCGGTTAAGCAGCGCGTGATGGGGCGCAAAGGACATCTTTCCAACGATGTCGTTTCCGAGTTCATCGGCAGCGACCTGGACACATCTGTGAACACGCTGGTCCTGGGCCACCTAAGCGAACACAACAATCATCCCGAAATCGTACGAAGCGTGGCGGCCCGGGCGCTCGATCGCGCACGCCGGTCGCTGTTCACGCGATTGGTGGTGGCCGAGCCCCGCGGCCAGACCGAGGTCTTCACTTACTGAATGATCGACCGGTATACCAGGCCCGAAATGGGCCGCATCTGGAGCGAAGAAAATAAATATCGCCAATGGCTGGAAGTTGAGTTGGCGACGGCCGAAGCACTGGCCGAAACGGGCGAAGTGCCGGCCGATGCCGCCCGGCTGTTGCGCCAGCATGCGGGCTTTCAGGTTTCTCGCATCCAGGAAATCGAGCGCGAGGTCCGGCACGACGTAATCGCTTTCACCACCGCCGTCGCCGAAACAATGAAAGCCGCGGGACACGCCGAAGCATCGCGCTGGCTGCACTACGGCCTCACATCGAACGATGTCGTCGATACAGCGCAAGCTCTGCTGGTGCGTGGTGCTTCCGAAATCATTCGCGCAGGCATCCAGAAGCTGTCGGAAACGCTCAAGCGGCGCGCGTTCGAGTTCAAAGACACCGTCCAGATCGGGCGCACGCACGGCGTCCACGCCGAGCCGATCACCTTCGGCCTGAAACTGGCGCTTTGGTATGACGAGATGCGCCGCAACCTGGCCCGGTTCGCAGCGGCCGCCGAGGGCATGCGCGTCGGAAAAATTTCAGGCGCGGTCGGGACGTTCGGCCATATCGGGCCCGAAGCCGAAGAACGGATCTGCGCACGGCTCGGCCTCCGCCCGGCTCCGATCGCTTCACAGGTGATCTCACGCGACCGCCACGCCGAATACGTCGCCTCCCTCGCCCTTCTTGCCGCGACCATGGAAAAGATCGCGCTCGAGATCCGTCACTTGCAGCGAACTGAAGTGCGGGAGGCCGAAGAGCCGTTCGCCGAGGGCCAGAAGGGCTCTTCAGCCATGCCGCATAAGCGCAATCCAGTGGTATCCGAGCAGATCTGCGGCCTGGCGCGCGTGATCCGCGCCAATGCTCAGGCCGCGTTCGAGAATATTGCGCTCTGGCACGAACGCGACATCTCGCATTCTTCGGTGGAGCGCATTATCCTTCCCGATTCCACGACCTTGGCGGACTACATGCTCGCCAAGAGCGACTGGCTGGTGGCTGGCATGCGTGTTTACCCCGCGCGCATGAAGCAAAACCTGGATTCCACCCGTGGGTTAGTTTTCTCAGGTCAATTGCTCCTTGACCTCACCGCCGCCGGCATGCTCCGTGAGGAAGCTTACAAAACTGTCCAGGCGCACGCCATGAACGCCTGGGAAACCGGTGGCGACTTCCAAGCCGCCGTTTTGGCTGACCCAGCGATCCAGCATTATCTCACGACCGATCGGCTAGATCAGATATTCAGTGTTTCCAATCAGTTAGCTAACCTAGACCAGATCTTCCGCCGCGTTTTCGATCCAGCCCATTAGCTCCGGTTGAAATCAACGGGTTCAAATTGGGCGGTCTTCGATTAAACTAGAGAAGGACCGGGTTGTCTAGATGAAAAACATGAGCCTCGAAGACCGCATTACTGAAGTCGAGCTTGCTCGAGTGCTCCTTGTGGACGACGATCCCACCTCGCGCCTGACCCTGCAGACGGTCCTGCAAGCCGGCGGCTATCGCGTAGATGCGGCTGCATCGGCGGCAGAGGCCGTGGGCAAACTGGATGAGCAGGAGTACGAACTGGTTCTCAGCGACTTGCAAATGGAGTCGCCCGAGGCTGGACTGAAGGTTCTGGCTCACGCCCGCATGATGGATTATAAGCCTGCCACGGCGCTGGTAACCACGTACCAGAACCACGACCGCAGCATGAAAGTTGTGAAGCAGTCCCGGATGCTGATTAAGCCCGAAGATATTCCTGGCCTCCTTGGCAAGGTCGCGAACTTGATCAGCGAGCGTGCCGCGCGGCGGGTCCAGCGCGAGCTGCGCCACGCGACTACCTAGCCGCGGTTTTGTGCTACGCCACACTACTACCTGATCGCTCACCTCGCAGACTACCGATTTTCTGGCCGCTGGGTTCCCTCAATCTGATCGTTCACCGCACAGGTAATTCTGCAGTGGCGCTGGTAGCATATGGGCTTTGAATATAGATAGGCAGGTTGCCTGCGGCGGCGTCTTGCGGGACATAGAAATTGATCTGATACAGTCCCACGAATCCGGGCGCTAAGCCCGAAAAAAAGACGGTGCAATTCTCGTTGTCCAGGATCACCTGAAACGGATCCACTGTCTGTGCGAACGGCGGAGAAGTCGGCGAGCCATAGCCATCGGCCAAATTCTGGTTGAGCGGCCCCAGGCCGGTCACATACAACACCAGTGGCTCACCTCGAATTGCAGGATTCGACGGCCCGATCAGCGAGTAGTCGGAAGCTTCAGCGATGGCATAATTGCCTTGGTATACGAAAATCCCCGGATCTTCGGTGAATGAATCGGTGAAGAAATCCGCTACCTGCGAACCATTGTCCACAACCTGAATTTCCGCCGCTCCGGGACCGGTGGGCGCATCATACGGCACCTGAATGCTGATCTGATCCTGTCCGTTTGCATAGGCAATCGCATAGATCGGCGCCGGGATGCCGCTTACAAACACCTGTACTCCGGCGAGTACGTTTGGCAGCGGATTGGAATTCGCCACGACGACACCGTTGACGGTTGTCAGGTTCTCGCCAAAAATCGTTGCCAAACCGCCGGGGCTAATGCCATCTTGAAAGCTTGCCGCATTCACAATGGCGACCGACCCATTCTGCCTTGGCTTAACAGTAGAGGCATGCCTAGGCCGGTAATACGGGACCTTCTGCACTGAGGCCCGCTGGCAGAAACCCGGTACGGCACAACTACCGAGGAGTCCAACGCAGAGAGCGAATACGTTGACGTTGCCCATGCCTGTGAGACTCCCGTTACGGCACTGGCATTTCGCAATCCTAATTGGAGGTGGACAGGTGCACGAGCCGGACGGGCCGGAAACGGCTAGTACGGGCGCGCCTGCCTGCGATGAATAAAGGCTGGAGTGGCCTTAAATTACATCTACGCCCATGCTGCGCGCGGTGCCCTTGACGCTGCGCACAGCGGCCGCGAGATCGAAACAATTCAGGTCGGGCATCTTGATCTTGGCGATCTCTTCCACCTGTTTTTCCGTGATCTTGCCGACCTTGGTCTTATTCGGCTCCGCAGAGCCCTTGGCCAGGTTCACGGCGCGTTTGATCAGCACCGGAACGGGCGGCGTCTTGGTGATAAAGGTGAACGAACGGTCGCTGTAGATCGTGATCACCACCGGGATGATCAGCCCTTCCTGATCCTTGGCGGAGGTCTTGGCGTTGAACGCTTTGCAGAACTCCATGATGTTCACGCCTTGCGGTCCGAGCGCGGTGCCCACCGGAGGCGCCGGAGTGGCTTTCCCAGCCGGAATTTGCAGTTTGACTTGTGCGGTAACTTTCTTTGCCATGTTGTATCTAGTCTTTGCTGACCTGTAGGAAATCTAGCTCCACCGGGGTGGAACGTCCGAAAATCGTAACCATTACGCGCAATGTGTTGCGCTCGGCGTTGATCTCGTCCACCTTGCCCGAGAAGTTCGCGAATGGCCCGTCGATGATCTTCACAGTCTCGCCGCGCTCGAAGTTCATCTTCGGACGCGGCGTCTTGGCCGAAGTCTGCTGGCGATACAGGATCGAATTGACCTCGTCGGAGGAAAGCGGCACGGGACTATTTCCGCCTCCCACGAACCCGGTCACGCGCGGCGTGTTCTTGACCTCATGCCAGAGCTGGTCGTTCATTTCCATTTGGACCAGCACGTATCCGGGATACAGCAGCCGCTTGCTGGTTACTTTCTTGCCTGCGCGCAGTTCCATCACTTCCTCGGTGGGAATCAGGATTTGCCCGATCTTATCCGAGAAGCCGAAGGCCTGGGCGCGCGAACGCAGCGAATCCGCCACTTTCTGCTCAAATCCCGAATAGGTATGGATGATGTACCAGTTCTTGCTCTCGTCGACGGGCGGGGGCGTTTCGCCGCCTGCTTCGCCGGGGACTTCCGGCTGGTCTGCCGGCTCCGCGCCGTCCTGCGGTTCGGCGTCGTGCTCACCCGCGTCTTGTGTCGAAATAATCTCGTCGTCGGCCATGTGGTGCTTTCCGTCTAACGGGCGAACGTGGTGAAGAGCTTCTGGATGGCGCTGTTCACGATCTCATCTACCACCATGAAATACGCAGCCAGTGCGAACACGGACACAATCACAACGATCGTGGTCGCCCGCACTTGCTTCCAGGAAGGCCAAGTAACCAGGCGCATCTCATTTTGCAGATCTTCAAAGTAGTCCTTCACGCGAACGGGCCAAGTGGTGGCCCGCTGCATGAAATTCCCGCCCTCGCCCTCGCCTACCTGTGCTGTCGCCATTTTCATACTTCCTTAACTTTCTGCCACTGAGTTTTGCTGGCAGGGGCAGAGGGATTCGAACCCCCAAAGGCGGTTTTGGAGACCGCTGGTTTACCGTTAGCCTATGCCCCTAAAATTTTCCTTGAGTCCGGCCCAATCCTAAGGACCACTTTCAGTTTACTTGATTTCCCTATGTACTTGATGTTTGCGGCAAAACGCGCAGAACTTCTTTAATTCCAAGCGCTCCGTGGTGGTCTTCTTGTTCTTGGTTTTGCTGTAGTTCTTCCGCTTGCACTCCGTACACTGGAACGTTATGATCTCGCGCATTTCTGCTCCTATTCCAAAATCTCAGTCACGGTTCCGGCGCCCACGGTGCGTCCACCCTCGCGGATGGCGAACCGCAGCCCCTTGTCCATAGCGACGGGCGTGATCAGCTCGATCTCCAGACCCACGTTGTCGCCCGGCATGACCATCTCGGTCCCAGCCGGCAAAGTCGCCACCCCGGTTACGTCCGTGGTCCGGAAATAAAACTGCGGCCGATATCCCTTGAAGAAGGGCGTGTGCCGCCCGCCTTCATCTTTGGACAGCACGTAGACCTCGCCCTTGAACTTCTTGTGCGGCGTAATCGTGCCTGGCTTCGCAATCACCTGCCCGCGCTCCACTTCGTCCTTTTCAATACCGCGCAGCAGCAGCCCCACGTTGTCTCCGGCCCGCGCTTCGTCCA